>ERZ1673962.161-NODE-161-length-56426-cov-49.752231_pt1 | contig 56426 bp, 47 predicted proteins | sample MGYA00580188_ERZ1673962 | MGnify/ENA primary metagenome ERZ1673962 (study PRJEB41334, sample SAMN05608104) | rock metagenome | biome: terrestrial subsurface; feature: shale formation; material: shale | place: USA: Pennsylvania ... | reverse complement strand
GAGGTGGGTCAAAATTAATGGCCAGTAGTGGGTCACTTTAATTGGCCATTAACAGCAGTGATCGAATCTTTCGGTACACGGTATGCTGATCAGCTTGTACTACGTGTATCGGAGACACTCAGTAGCTTCATTCCTGAGGATGCGCTGCTGGCACGAAGCGCCGATAACCAGTTTATTTGTGCAATGGTATTGCATCAGAATGGTGATGATTACCTTTTAGCTCTGCTGGAGCAACTGAGAAGCCTGTTGAGCCAGCCCCTTAAGTTGAAGGGGCAAATTGTTGACTGTGGCTTTTATGCAGGCGTTAGCCTTTTTCCAGTTGATGGGATCAATATTGAGCAACTTCATCAACGGGCGCTCTCTGCGCTCCACAGAGCGTATACTGAAACTCCCAGAAACCGGTATTACTTTTATGACAACTCAATGGAAGGTCTGGCGTCGCGGCGACTCAAAATAGCAGCCCTGTTGAACACGGGACAAATGCTTGAAGAGCTTGAGCTTCATTACCAACCACTTGTATGCACGAAAAGCGGCGAGACGGTAGGCTGTGAGGCACTTGCCCGTTGGCAGAATGATGAGCTTGGCTTTATTCCACCGCCCGAATTTATTTCGGTGGCAGAGAAAAACGGTCAAATTATTGAGTTGGGAGAGCTGATTCTGCAGCGTGCATGTCTACAGCTAAAGGAGTGGCAGAAGATTGAGCCGCAGCTCCAAATGAGTGTGAATATATCCCCCCTTCAGGTCATGGATACTGACTTTATCAGTGTTATAAAGAACGCACTCCAGTTATCAGGTATATCGCCAGGCTCTCTGAAACTTGAAGTGACCGAGCAACTGATGCTGCAATCGAATAATGATGTTCTGAACAAGCTCAATGCCATTAAGCAGCTTGGAGTTCAGTTAGTAATTGATGACTTCGGTGTTGGCTATGCGTCGTTGAACTATCTGTGTGGTTATCCATTTGAAGTGCTCAAAATCGATCAGTCCTTTATTCGTAACATCACACAGGAGGAGAGCCTGTATACCTTGACGGCAACGATAACTGAGCTGGCGCACTCACTCGGCCTGAAAGTGGTTGCTGAAGGTGTTGAGACAGAAGAAATTGCGATGCTGCTTCAGCAAATGGGCTGTGATCTGATGCAGGGTTACCTGTTCAGTCGACCATTGCCTGCAGACGCATTTCTGGAGCGCTTGAAAGGGCAGGGCCAGTCATGAAAGTCCTCGTAAGGTTCCTTGTGCTTTATATGGTGTGTTTCTCTGCAGCAGCTTCCACAACCATACGTTATCACCCCCCCCTACAGTGAAAATGACAGGCGTCACGATTATTTCTTGACGATCCTTAATATGGTACTGGAAGAGACGCGTTCGGACTACGGTGACTACCAGCTGGCGGCGTCACCTTTGCAGATTACACAGGAGCGGGCATTTGAGCTGGTATGTACAGGGGCTGACATTGATATCTTCTGGGGCATGAGTAGTTTGCGAAGAGAGACGCTGGCTCGTGCTGTTCCCTTCCCTTTGTTAAGGGGGCTGCTGGGCAACCGCGTTTTATTGATAAACCCGGAGCAGGAAGAAAGCTTTAATCACATCCACGATATTGTAGCCCTGAGTCGATTGGTGGCGATTCAGGGTGACAATTGGCCGGATACGGCTATTCTGCGGCACAACGGACTACAGGTGCTCAGCTCAAGCGATTATGACAGCCTGTTTTCCATGCTGGAATATAAGCGTGGTGATTATTTCCCGCGCAGTATCACAGAGGTTTGGGATGAGCTTGACAGCCCATTGGGTGAAGGGTTTTCCGTGTATCCCAAACTGATACTGCAATATTCAGGTCCCATTTATTTCTTTGTATCACCGGGTAACAAGCAGCTAGCCGAACGTTTGCAAACCGGTCTAGAGCGGGCTTGGCGCAGTGGCCGCTTCAACAACCTGTTCTACTCGCGGTCAGAGTTGCAGAAGGCATTTGAATTCATGAGTGAGCCTGAAGTTCGTGTCTTGCGACTTTCCTCACCTTGGAAGTTGCCTTCGCTGGAGCAAGTAAGGCCAGAATACTGGCTGCCCGGATCAGGCCAGATCAGCCCAGAACTGGAAGACACACGGAAGGCTTACAACAGGTAGGGAAGGGGTACGTACTCGCACAAAGGATCAATAGCACCTGGTTCAGCAGTACAGGGATAGGTAAGCAAGGAATGACCTGCTCCCGACATTTCATCATGAATGGGGGAAACCTGCTGACACTGCAAAAATTCTCGGGCACCAGTCGACTCAGATGACCATACGGTATGCGCACCTTGCACCGGATCACTTGAATGATGCCGTGAAGCTGAACTCTTTGCAGGGGGCAAGTAAAAGTCAGGAGGGTATAACAGGCTAGTCAATTAACTTAGCATGATTTCGAAGGAAGCGCTTTATTCGGGGTTTCACAAATCTCGAGACCTTAAATCCCTCGAGTACCTTTTCATAAAGTGCCTCATCTACAGCCTCATGTGTCCGAACTTCTCCAGCTGCTACGCCAGCTGCTAGTTTGGTTGCACTGAAAGCAGATGCATCTCGGTAAAAAACATAGCTTGGATGAGTGATGAATGGGTGGCAACCGGCTTCTAAAACACAAGCTGGATCATGACGTTCAGTCATAGAGGTGATGTTCACGGCAACGACCAGCTCATGACCCGCTTCTGGACAGAAGACAGGATCATTGATGATGATGTGCAGGTGGTCGACTGGGCCAGTCAGCCAGAAGAACGTCCCTTTTCTTGCTATCAGAGGCTGAGTCATCGGTAATTGCGGCGAATCATCTCCAGTGACTTGCGCTGCATAAGCTCATCATTCAACTGCTGCGCCGAGTGTTCATCTCGACCTACTGCACGATAGATAGCCTCTGGTGAAATAGGGAAAGAAGAGCCGTTTGGATCTTCCCATTCTGGGCAATAGTCGTGTGTGTACTGCCTCAGCTCCCAACGATCCATTTCACCAAACTGATTCCAGATGGACTCCATGACTTCAATATCAGCATCGCTCAGCTCATCCAGCTTGTCACGGTCGAAGGTGGACTTAAGGCTAACTTCATAATTCGCTTCGGCGGCAATTTCACTATTCCATGCAACAGATTCAACCTGACCTGTAATCAAATTGAGAGTGTTCGACAGGACAGGACCGTGAGGCAGGGAAACATGGTGGTCATCAGAAATGGGGAAGTCATAGAGTTCCATAGAGTGACGGTCTGCCAGGTACAGCAGTTTCATTAGCTTTAAGTAAGACATGCGGCCACCTCTTCTACCGAGGAAGTACATAGCCATCTGAGCTACTTTTTTGTCGTCAAACATGGGCGCGGCCTCTTGCTGCTGATTGCACAATACCTGTGCCTTATGAAGAAGTTGCAGGCTTGTACGTACTTGCAACTACAGTTAGAGCTCTGAGCGAAGCGCGGGCATTTTACAGCGCACTGCTCAAAAATCAACCAGAACACCCTCTGTATATCACTAAATCTCAACTCTTGCACCTTACAGTGTAGCAAACTGAAAAAAAGCAAGGTGGGTGGCTGAAGGTGAAAGCTGGAAAGTGGACACTCAAGCGAACGTGGACATATCAGGTGTTTATCAGGGAAGTACTTCAGCGTTGTAACTTGCTGAAATGAAAACTTTTAAGTGGTACCAGCGGCCGGACTCGAACCGGCACACCCGTTAAGGCGGGGGATTTTGAATCCCCTGTGTCTACCAATTTCACCACGCTGGCACTGTATCGACGGGGTTTCGAAGTGTGAAGCCCCTGCAGTGAAGGCGCATATTATATTTGTCTTTGCTGGTTCGTCAATCAGGACTGAAAAAAACCTGTTACTCAGGTAGAATTCAATCTTTCCAACAGGTTTCCAGTTTGAGTCCCATGCAGGTAAAAGACTTCTATTTCGAGCTGCCGGAAGAGCTGATTGCGCGTTATCCACTGGAACAGCGCAGTGCCAGCCGCTTGCTCTGCCTTGACGGCAATACCGGTGAACGGACCCACCGACAGTTTACCGACCTTCTTACATTGCTGCAGCCCGGCGATCTGCTGGTGTTTAACGATACCCGCGTGATTCCGGCGCGGCTGTTCGGGCAGAAAGAGAGTGGCGGCCAGATCGAGATGTTGGTGGAAAGGGTCACCTCCGAAAACACCGCGCTGGCGCACATTCGGGCCAGTCGTGCGCCCAAGCCGGGTGCGCGGCTGCTGTTTGAAGGCGGGCTTGAGGCCGAAGTAACGGGGCGTCAGGAAAACCTGTTCCAGCTCAGATTTACTAATCTGGACGACCATCTGGTGTCCGCGCTGGAGCGGCACGGTCACATGCCGCTGCCGCCCTATATGAAACGTGAGGATCAGCTGTCTGACCGCGAGCGTTATCAAACCGTTTACAATCGTAAGCCCGGTGCCGTTGCGGCTCCGACGGCAGGGCTGCATTTTGATCAAGCGTTGTTGCAGCAGCTGAAGGACAAAGGCATCGAGCAAACCTTTGTCACCCTGCATGTAGGCGCGGGCACCTTTCAGCCGATCAAAGTCGACACCATTGCCGAGCACCACATGCACGCCGAATATATCGAAGTCTCCGATGAGGCCTGTGCGGCAGTGAAAGCCGCTCAGGCCCGGGGCAATAAAGTTGTAGCGGTAGGAACGACCAGTGTGCGCTGTCTTGAGACGGCGAGCCGGTCCGGCGAAATCGCCCCTTTCTATGGCGATACCGATATCTTTATCTACCCGGGCTATCGCTTTCGTACGGTGGATCGGCTGATTACCAATTTCCACCTGCCTGAATCGACGTTGATGATGCTGGTCAGTGCCTTTGCAGGTCATCAGTCGATCATGCAGGCCTATGCCGATGCCGTGGCCGAGCGTTACCGCTTTTTCAGTTATGGCGATGCCATGTTTTTGACCCGCCGTGATGCGGCGGATGAGGACGCTTTGTGAGCAGAGAATGTTTTATGCAGTTCAAGACCCTTGCCAGTGAAGGCAAGGCGCGTCGTGGACGTCTGACCTTTCCCCGTGGTGTGGTTGAAACGCCCGCTTTTATGCCGGTGGGTACATACGGCACCGTCAAGGGCATGCTGCCGCGGGATATCGAGGCTACCGGCGCCCAGATCATTCTGGGCAACACCTTCCATCTGATGCTGCGTCCGGGTACCGAGATCGTACAGCAGCACGGTGATCTGCATGACTTCATGCAGTGGAAGGGACCGATTTTGACCGATTCCGGCGGCTTTCAGGTGTTCAGTCTTGGCAAGCTGCGCAAGATCACCGAAGAGGGTGTGACCTTCCAGTCGCCGGTGAACGGCAGCAAGGTGTTCATGACGCCGGAAAGCTCGATGCAGGTTCAGCGTGAACTGGGCTCCGATATCGTGATGATCTTCGATGAATGCACGCCCTATCCGGCAACGGAAAAGGAGGCGGCCGACTCCATGCGCATGTCGCTGCGCTGGGCCGAGCGTTCCAAAAAGGCCCACGGTGAAAGCCCTTCGGCATTGTTCGGGATTATCCAGGGTGGCATGTACGAGAGTCTGCGCGATGAGTCCCTTGCCGGGCTGACCGAAATCGGCTTCGATGGCTATGCCATCGGTGGCCTCTCGGTGGGTGAGCCGAAGGAAGATATGGTGCGCATTCTTGACCATCTGGCGTGGAAAATGCCCGAGGACAAGCCCCGTTACCTGATGGGTGTGGGCAAACCGGAAGATCTGGTCGAAGGGGTGCGTCGTGGTGTCGATATGTTCGACTGCGTCATGCCGACCCGCAATGCGCGCAACGGCTTTCTGTTCACTCGCAACGGCATCGTCAAGATTCGCAATTCGGCCAATAAAACCAATACGGCACCTGTGGATGAAACCTGCAGCTGTTATACCTGTCAGAACTTCAGTCGCGCCTATTTGCACCATCTGGACAAGTGCAAGGAGATCCTGGGGGCGCAGCTCAATACCATCCACAACCTGCACTACTATCAGGAGCTGATGGCTGGTTTGCGCAACGCCATTGAACAGGGTAAATTGAGCGACTTCGTAGACGAATTCTATCGCCAGCGGGGGCAGGAAACGCCGCCGCTGACGGCTTGAAACGCATCACTGACACTGTAATCGGGAGTACAACCTGAATGAGCTTTTTCATCTCTCCGGCCTACGCTGAAGGCGCTGGCGCCATGGATCCGGGTATGTTTAACATCCTGTTCCTGGTCGGCTTTGGTCTGATTTTCTACTTCTTCATGTGGCGCCCCCAGGCCAAACGTGCCAAGGATCACAAAAACCTGATCGCCGGTCTGGCAAAAGGTGATGAAGTGATCACGGCAGGTGGCATCATCGGTAAGGTGTTGCGCCTGAGCGATGATTACGTGGTACTGGAAGTATCCGAAGGCACTGAGCTGAAGTTCCAGAAGGCCCACGTTGCGGCCGAACTGCCCAAGGGCACGATCAAGAATATCTGATCGCTCGTCTGTGTTCCGGCGCCACTGTTCAGGTGGCGCTTTCGTTTTTGGTGAGGATGGAGCACGATGCTCAACCGCTACCCCCTGTGGAAAAATTTCCTGATCCTGCTGGTGCTGGTGATTGCCGGCCTGTACGCAGCTCCCAATCTGTATCCTGATGACTATGCAATTCAGGTGTCAGCCGGCCGTAATGCGGCTCCCGTTGATCAGGGTACGCTGGCGTCCATTGAACAGCGCCTGGAAGAGGTCGGTCTGACGGCCAAGGCAACGGAATTGCAGGAGGGCGGTGTCGGCCTGATCCGTCTTGGAAGTTCTGATGCCCAGCTTGAAGCGCGCGAACTGATTGCCCAGACACTGGGCAGCGACTATACCGTGGCGATGAATCTGGCACCGACGACACCTGAATGGCTGCGGGCCATTGGTGCCGGTCCCATGACGCTGGGCCTTGATCTGCGTGGTGGTGTGCACTTCTTGATGGAAGTGGATATGGCTCAAGCAGTTGCGCAGCGACTGGATGTATATGTCAGCGAGATCAAGACCAAACTGCGTGAAGAAAAACTGCGTTATCGTATGGTTGACCATCTTGAAGACGGCCGTTTGTCGGTCCGTTTCGATGATGTTGCCGTGCGTGACGAGGCGCAGGGACTGTTGCGTCGCACCTGGCCCGAGTTCATGGTGGATGCCGCAGCCGATGGCGAGGACTATTTTCTCTACATCAATCTGACTGAAGAGACTATCCGCCAGATCGAAGACTACGCCATCAAGCAGAACCTCACGACCCTGCGTAACCGTGTCAACGAGCTGGGCGTTGCTGAGCCACTGGTGCAGCGTCAGGGGCGCAATCGCATCGTGGTCCAGCTGCCGGGTGTGCAGGATGCAGCGGCTGCCAAGCGCGTGATCGGCAAAACGGCGAACCTGGAGTTCCGACTTGAAGCATTGCCGGACACCAGTCGTGCCCTCACCGAGACATATGACTTCCGCAGCCAGCCAGGCCGTACTGCGGCGCTGGAAAAGGACATTATCATCACCGGTTCCAGTGTCTCCAATGCACAGGCTGCCTTTGACGAGAACGGCATGCCACAGGTGTCGATCACACTGGATGGCCCCGGTGGTCAGATGATGAACCGCGTGACGCGCAACGCGATTCAGCGCCGCATGGCAGTCCTGTTTGTCGAGCACAAGCAGCGTACACTGGTACAGACCGTCGAGGGTGAGCGCGTTGAGCGTCGTATCCCCTATACGGAGAAAAGCATCATCTCGCTGGCGACCATTCAGAGTACGCTGGGCAACCAGTTCCGCATCACCGGACTGGACAGCGCCCAGGAATCCTCTGAACTTGCACTGCTGTTGCGCGCCGGTGCGCTGGCTGCGCCAGTGTACTTCGTAGAGGAACGTACGGTCGGTCCGAGCCTTGGTGCCACCAACATCGAGCAGGGTACGCTGTCTGTGCAGATCGGCTTCGCGCTGGTGCTGGTATTCATGCTGGTCTACTACAAGGTGTTTGGTCTGCTGGCGAATATCGCGCTGACCTTGAACCTGGTCCTGCTGATGGCGGTCATGTCGCTGTTGTCAGCGACACTGACCCTGCCGGGTATTGCCGGTATAGTGTTAACCGTGGGTATGGCGGTAGATGCCAACGTGTTGATATTTGAGCGCATAAAAGAAGAGTTGAAGAATGGGCTACCGGTTCAGTCCGCCATTAATGCCGGCTTCAGTCGTGCCTTTACAACCATTCTTGATGCCAACGTGACGACGCTGATCGCAGCCGTGATACTGTTCGCCATGGGTACTGGGCCGGTTAAGGGCTTCGCCGTTACGCTGTCGGTCGGTATTCTGACCTCCATGTTCACTGCTTTGCTGGTGACCCGTGCACTGGTGAACCTGGTGTATGGCGGCCGCACGCTGAAGAAACTGATGATCTGAGGAACCCCCATGACGACGGCAAAGAAGATTTACAATTTCATGGGGATACGCAAGCTGGCGCTGGCGTTCTCCGCAGTTTTGCTGCTGGTGTCAATTGCTTCACTGGCGGTCAACGGCCTCAAGTTTGGCCTCGACTTTACTGGTGGCAGCCTGGTTGAAGTCGGTTATGAGCAGGCGGTCAGTCTGGAGGATGTGCGCCAGAAGCTGAGTGCAGAAGGCTTCCCTGATGCGGTTGTACAAACTTTCGGCTCCTCGCGCGATATTCTGATCCGGCTGCAGGTTGATCACGATCCGCAGCTCGGTGACAAGGTGCTGGAAGCCCTGCGTGCCGGATCCGATCAAACAGTGGAGCTGCGCCGCAATGAATTTGTCGGCTCTCAGGTAGGCGAAGAGCTGCGTGAGCAGGGCGGTCTGGGCATGCTGCTGGCACTGTTCATGATCATGGTCTATCTTGCTTTTCGGTTTCAGCTCAAATTTTCGCTGGGAGCAGTAGTGGCACTGGTGCATGACGTTGTTATTGTGCTGGGTGTTTTCTCGCTGCTGCAGATCGAGTTTGACTTGACGGTGTTGGCTGCCGTGCTGGCCGTGATCGGTTACTCGCTGAACGATACCATCGTAGTGTACGACCGGATTCGTGAGAACTTCCGCATCATGCGTAAGGAAGACAACATTGAGGTCATGAATGCTTCACTGAGTCAGACACTCAGTCGTACCTTGATGACTTCATTGACGACATTGTTGGTACTGGTTGCGCTGTTCTATTTTGGTGGCGAAATGATTCACAGTTTCGCATTGGCCTTGTTGGTTGGTGTTCTGGTGGGTACTTACTCCTCCATTTATGTGGCCGCCAATGCACTGATTTTAATGCAGGTGAGTCGCGAAGACCTGATGCCGCCCGAAAAGAAAGAGGGCGAAGAGGTCGAAGAACTTCCCTGAGATCTGTAAAGCCGGCAACGCCGGCTTTATTTTTTACATATTGACGGTCTATTCTGAAGGAAAGGCCGCTGTATCGGTCAAAAGATCGTACAGAAACAACTGGATACTGAATGAGCAAGAATTGGAAAGACAAAGACCCCAACCTTCAGCTGGAAGCTGAAAAGTATGAACAGCCGGTACCGAGCCGTGACTTCATGCTTGAATTCCTCGAGAAGTGGGGCGCCCCGATCAGTCATCCCGTGCTGTGTCGGGAGCTGGGTATTGATGATGAAGACAGTGTTGAAGGTGTTCGCCGGCGCCTGATCGCCATGTGTCGAGATGGTCAGCTGATCTCCAACCGCAAGGGCGAGTACGGGTTGATTCAGAAGATGGATCTGATTCCCGGCCGCGTGATAGGGCATCGTGATGGATTTGGCTTCCTGAAGCCGGACGCCGGTGGCGATGACCTGTTCCTCAGCCCGCGCAATATGCGTGAAGTGTTTGATGGTGACCGGGCACTGGTCCAGTCCATCGGAGTGGATCACAAGGGCCGACGCGAAGGCAAGATTGTCGAAGTACTGGAGCGTGGCACTACCAAGGTGGTGGGCAAGTTTGATGGCCACAGTGGCTTTGGATCGCTGATCCCCGAAAATCAACGCATCACCAATCAGGTGATGATTATCCCTGACCCGACTACCGGTCTGGAGTATGAAGACGGCCAGCTGGTAGTAGCCGAGATCATCCAGTATCCCAACCGGAAGCAGCCTGCACGCGCCCGTGTTGTGGAAGTGCTGGGTGATCGCATGGCGCCGGGAATGGAGATTCAGGTTGCCATTCACAACCATGAAATCCCGGATGAGTTTCCAGCGGATGTGCACCAGCAGATCGGTGAACTGACACCTGAAGTGCGCGAAGAGGACAAACAGAACCGCATTGATCTGCGTGACCTGCCTTTTGTCACCATTGACGGTGAAGACGCCAACGACTTTGACGATGCCGTCTACTGTGAGAAAAAAACCTTTGGTGGTTGGCGTCTGTGGGTGGCGATTGCGGATGTGTCCTACTACGTACGCCCTGATTCGGCGCTGGACCGCGAAGCGGTCAAGCGCGGCAACTCGGTCTACTTCCCCGAGTTTGTGGTTCCGATGCTGCCGGAACTGCTTTCTAACGGGCTCTGCTCGCTGAACCCCAATGTGGATCGTCTGGCCATGGTGTGCGAGATGACCATCAGCCGGGCCGGTAAACTGTCGGGTTATAAGTTCTACGAAGCGGTGATCAACTCCAAGGCGCGCCTGACCTACACCAAGGTAGGGGCAATGTTGGATGCCGAGCATGAAGACAGTGCGAACCTGCGCAAGCAGTACAGCGCAGTAGTGCCTGATGTAGAGCAGCTGCATCAGCTTTACAAGGCGTTGCGCAAGGCGCGGGATGACCGCGGAGCCATTGATTTTGACACCGTTGAAACGCGTATCGTATTTGATCAGGTACGCAAAATCGATGAGATTATTCCCGTGGTGCGTAACGATGCGCACAAGATCATCGAAGAGTGCATGCTGGTCGCTAACGTGGCAACCGCACGTTTTCTGGGTAAGTACGGCAAACCGGCTCTGTACCGAATCCATGAAGGGCCCAAGGCACAGAAGCTGCAGAATCTGCGAGCCTTCCTGGGTGAGCTGGGGCTTAACCTCCCTGGTGGTGACAGCCCCGAGCCAAAGGATTACCTGAAGCTGGCCGAGTCAATCAAGGGGCGGCCGGATCGTCACATTATCCAGACCATGATGCTCAGGTCGATGCAGCAGGCTGTATACAGCCCTGAAAATCTGGGCCACTTTGGCCTAGCCTATCCGACCTATGCGCACTTCACATCGCCCATACGACGCTATCCTGATCTGTTGGTTCACCGCGCCATTCGCAGTGCGATTCACGGTGATGGGAAAGCGAAGGCGGTCGAGCGGCCGAAGAAGTTTACCGCCAATGCCGCATTTGGCTATCCGTATTCGCTTGAGCAGATGCTGGCGCTGGGTGAGCACTGCTCCATGACCGAACGGCGTGCTGATGAGGCCACCCGTGATGTGGTGGCTTGGCTCAAGTGTGAATACATGCAAAGCCAGATTGGCGAAGTGTTTACCGGTGTGGTGGCAGCTGTCACCGGCTTTGGTGTGTTTGTAGAGCTGGAAGACCTGTATATCGAGGGACTTATCCACATTACCTCACTGCCCAGTGACTACTACCACTTTGAAGTAGCGAAGCAGCGCTTGGTCGGGGATCGTACCCGTCGCGTCTTCAAGCTGGGTGACGAGCTTGAGGTCAAAGTTGTGCGTGTGGATCTGGATGAACGCAAGATCGACTTTGAGCTGGCAGCAGAGCCTGCCGCTGCACAACCCAAGCGAACCAGTCAGCGTGAAAAGCTGGCCAAGGGTCAGATCGCGGATGGTCGCGGCAAGCCGGATCATAGCAAGGGGCGTCGTCGCTCAAAAAAGCCTGAAGGCCGTACTGGCGGGGATAAGCCCGCCGGTGCTGCCACCAAGCGCAAGGCCGCTCAGAAGCGCAAGCACCCTCCCAAGGCGCGGCAAAAGCGCAAGGGTTGATGCTTGATTCAGCTGCCGGGGTAACGCCCGGCAGCCAGGTCGAATATCAGCACCACATAAAGTCCTGTGATGACACACAGTATCCCCGCCCAGCTCAGTGGTATTCTGACTGGCGCTGGCCAGTGATATAGCCATATCCGATACATGGCTGTGATCACCAATGCTTCGGCCACTCCCGCTATCACGTCCATGGGCCAGTGCACTCCCAGCATTGGACGGGACAGCGCAACCGCCAGAATCAAGGGTATGGTGCAGAGATAACCCAAATGGCGAGTCTGGTGATCCCTGTTATGCAGCAGCCATACGGCCGTCAGAGTAAAGAACGCGGCGGCAGCTGAGGCATGCCCGCTTGGGTAGCTGAAATTGGCAAGACTGCTTCCTTCAGGTCTCGGCAGGCCAAAGAGTTGCTTCAGTACATGGTTAAGCAGAATAACGCCGATAACCCCCGCAAATACTCCACAGCCGCGCCAGCCATCCCCACGCATCAGCCCAAACAGCGCACACAGTAGTGAAAGCCCGGCAACAAGTGGAATATCACCGATCAACGTCATCACCAGTGCCGTTTGTGGCAAGGTATCTCCTATTGAGCGAAGGGGTATGAGCAAAGCCGAATTGATCTGGTCGCCTGCAGAGTCAAGGTTAATAAGGGTGATGCCGATAAGAGCGGTCAACGCACACAGCAGCAGTAGTGTTGGTCCGGGCGGCCAGGGGGCGGGGAGTATTCGGCTCCAGTAAGTGTGAAGCTTGCCATGTGGTTTCAGTCGGTGATGAAACTGTTGAAACAGCAGCAGGGTAAACAGCAGTACAGCTGCTGACCAGAAAAGCGGGGCCAGTTGAGGTGAGGCGGTGGTGAGCCCTCGGCCGGTGAAGTATCCGGGCAGCAGATACAATGGCGCCCAACCCAAAGCCGAGATCAGGTTGAAGAAGGTGAAAGCCAGGCCAGGCATGCCGCAGCTGCCGGCCACAAACGGAATGACAGGACGAATCGGACCAACAAACCGACCGGTGACGATACTGAGCCCGCCCCAGCGCCGGAAAAATGCTTCGCCCCGTTGCAGCCATTCGGGGTGTCTTTGCAGCCAGTCAAGGCGGCGGATGGGTGTGGCGGAATGGCGCCCCAGTAGAAAGCTTATTCCATCACCACACACCGCGCCCGTGAACGCTGCCAGAAGACAGGTCCACGGTGACACTCCTGCTGAGCCGGCCATGACGGCCAATGCAAACAGCAGGGCAACACCGGGCAGCAGCAGGCCGACAAAAGCCAGAGATTCCAGCATCGCAATCAGGGCGATCAGCACCACAATGCTTGTCGGTGTCAGTGGTAATGCCTGTAGCAGTGACTCAAGCAAAATGACTCCTCGTGCTAAAAGGACAGGACAGCACTGCGTCGAGTGCGGTCGCTCTGATATAATCGCAGCCAGATGCTGGTGATACCAGCAATGCCTCACTTAACGGAAGGGTGCGATGAACGAAATCATCCTGCTGACAATTTCCGGTGACGACCGTCCGGGCGTGACCTCGGCTATCACCGGGATCCTCGCCCGCTATCATATCAATATCCTTGATATCGGCCAGGCGGTCATTCACAACACGCTCTCGCTGGGTATTCTGATTCAGGTGCCGAAAGAATCCGAGTCGTCTCCTCTATTGCGGGATGTTCTGTTCAAGGCACATGAGATGAACATGCTGGTGCGTTTTGAGCCAGTGGATGACGCGGCCTATGAACACTGGGTCGAAGGTCAGGGCAAGTCGCGCCATATCATCACTCTGTTGGCACGACGCATTAGTGCCGAGCACATTGCACGTGTGACCGCCATTGCCGCCGACCATGGCCTGAATATCGATAATATCAGCCGTTTGTCCGGGCGTATCTCACTGCAGGATGACGGTGCGCGTCAGACTCGCGCCTGTGTCGAGTTCTCAGTGCGTGGGCTACCGGCTGATGCCGCTGCGCTGCGTGAAGAGTTCCTCAAGACGGCCAGCGATATGGATGTGGATATCGCCTTTCAGAAGGATGATATTTTCCGTCGTAACCGGCGTCTGGTGGTGTTCGACATGGATTCGACTCTGATCGAGGCCGAGGTAATTGATGAGCTGGCGAAAGAGGCAGGTGTCGGTGAGCAGGTGATTGAGATTACCGAAGCCGCCATGCGGGGTGAAATCGACTTCAACGAGAGCTTCCGCCGCCGCGTGGCGCTGCTCAAAGGGCTGGATGCCTCGGTTCTTGAACGCATTGCCGAGCGCCTGCCTTTGACTGAAGGCGCAACTGAGCTGGTGGGGCATTTGAAGGCGTTGGGCTTCAAGACCGCCATCCTGTCAGGTGGGTTTACCTATTTTGGTCACTTCCTGCAGCAGAAGCTCGGTTTTGACTATGTGTATGCCAACGAGCTGGATATTCGCGATGGCAAGGTAACCGGTGAGGTGGTCGGTACCGTCGTCAACGGCGAGCGCAAGGCTCAGCTGTTGCGTGAAATTGCCGAAAAGGAAGGTGTGCGACTGGAACAGACCATCGCCGTAGGGGATGGTGCCAATGACTTGCCGATGCTGTCCATCGCCGGTTTGGGGATCGCCTTCAGGGCCAAACCGCTGGTGCGTCAGAGTGCCAAGCAGGCAATATCGACACTTGGGCTGGACGGCATTCTGTACCTGATCGGTTTTCGGGACCGCGACAGCCTGCTCTGAGCAGGCTGTCGTTGACGCTCCTATCCCTCAAAGAAATCGTAATCCATCTGCTCCCGCGGGGGTTGCAGATAGTGCCCCTGAACCAGATGAACACCGGCGCTGAACAGGTCGCTGATCACACGGGTTTCTTCAACCAAAGGGGCGATGATCAGCTTGTTCTGCTGTTTCAGTGGGGCCAGCATTTCCTCCAGTGATTCCATGGTCAGGTTGCGATTCTGCAGGTCCTGAATGTAGGAGCCATCCAGCTTGATAAACTCAGAATCCAGCTCCTTGCGTACATGTTCCGAGTTGGGTGAGCTGCCGAAATGTTTCAGGCATACCTGGCAGTGCAGTTGCTGAATGGCACGGGCAAAATGTCGTGCCGCAATCAAATCAACCGCAGCATCACTTTCGCTGATTTCGAATACCAGGTATTCGGCGGGTACGTGGCTTCTGCGAAGCTCTTCTCCCAGCCACTGCACCAGCTCTGCGCTACGCAGCGAGGGGCCGGATAGGTTGATCAGCAGGTGTGTGCGCTTCTCAGTGTTCTGCTTGCTGCTCAGCTCCGACAATGCCCGCTTGATGACCCAGCGGTCCAGCTCAACCAGTACCTCAGGCTCTATCGCCTGGGCGATGAAGGCATTGGGAGAGATTTCCTTGTCACTGTCACTCATCAAGCGCAGCAGTACCTCGTAATACTGGGTCGGCGTTTCCAATCGCAGTGGTACGACCGGCTGGTACAGAAGTCGGAATCGGTCCATTTTGAGCGCGTTGAGCAGGCGTTTGCTCATTTTGGCATCGCTGCTGGAGAGCAGCGTCTTCTCTTCCTGATACAGACTGACACCATTGCCGGGCCGGTTGCCGTGATGCAGGCTCTCGGCCATCATGCGAGCGCGGGAAACCAGCTCTACTGGCGTCGGAGCGCTGTCGTTGATGACGACTATACCTACAGACAACGTGGTGTGAATGGCCGTGCTCTGTACTTGGCAGATATGACTGCTGACGGCGTGGCAAAGCTGCTCTCCAATGTCGACAGCCTTGTTGGGGTCGGCGGTGTGCAGAATGATGGCAAAACTGTTGTCATCCAAATGGGACAGCAGGTGGGCACGGCTCACTTTCTGTTTCAAAATGCTGGCGATATCACGCAAAATGAGATCAACCCCGTCAATGCCAACTTCGGTTCGAATCACCTCCAGATGATCCAGTGTCAGCAGCATCAGGTTGCGGTCCTGCCCTCCGCGGCGGGCGTTATTGCAGGCAACTTCCAGTGCACGCATGAATGCCTGATGGTTGTTCAGGCCGCTGATCGGATTTATGTCGCGGAAAATTTCTTCCGATGCGTTGAAATCGGTGATGATCTCGACCTCAAGGCAGGGACGTCCATCGTATTCGGATGGCGCGAAGCTGAAACGGGCCTCGAAGCGGGTATCGTCTGGTCTCTGGGCGGTGAGGTTGCGCTGCAATGCAGAGCTGCTGTGATCGCACTCTCGCAGTATCTGGTCCAGATCATCCCTGAAGCGCTCTTCAAGCAGCTGACGCAGTGAGTGTTCGAGCAGGTGCTCTGCATTATCATAACCGAACAGGTGGGCAAAACTTTTGTTGGCATGCAGGATCAGGCCGTTATGCAGCATGCATATTGCCGAGGATGAACTTTCTACCAGTGTCTGATTGCGTTGCTGCAGCTGTGCCAGTCGGTTCTGTGTGTTACGCAGTTCACGGCGTGTTTGCAGCTGGGCGTACACCCGGTCCAGTTCGAGCAGCAGTAATTCGTGGTTGCGTTCGGGAAGCACCGCTTGTACACCGATGCCAAGCCAGTGGGTTGGGTCATGGTATTCATGACCTGGCGACAGCAGTATCACCGGTATGTCACGGTTAAGACGATTCAACAGATCCAAGGCCTTGGCGGGGGTCAGTTCTGTGCTGTAGTGATCCTTGCTGGCAAAGATCAGCAAGTCCCAAGAGCGCTGACTGAGTACATTCAGCAGCTCGTCAGAGCCTTGTACCGATTGGCCGCGAGGCGAAAAATTGGCTGTTCTGAGGGTGGTCAGCAACTGGTCCATCTGGATGCCATCAAAGGCGGCAAACAGCAGGTTTATGTTGCGAGCATCGTGTTGAGCCTGACTGGCCAGTGCATGTAATAGCTCGTCCGTGGAACCACTCATGTTGTATACCTGAAGTAAGGGGGGATCATTAGTGCCCCATATTAACGACAAATGAATGCCGTGTCAGGTCTACGAAAAATCAAGAAAGTGGCAGGATGGCAGGGGTAGGAGGATTCGAACCTCCGCATGCTGGAATCAGAATCCAGTGCCTTACCGCTTGGCGATACCCCTGTAAAGAATGGTGGCAATGGCGGGACTCGAACCTGCGACCCACGCATTATGAATGCGTTGCTCTAACCAACTGAGCTACATTGCCACAAATGGCAGGGGTAGGAGGATTCGAACCTCCGCATGACGGGATCAAAACCCGTTGCCTTACCGCTTGGCTATACCCCTGGATCTGAAAGCATGGTGGCAATGGCGGGACTCGAACCTGCGACCCACGCATTATGAATGCGTTGCTCTAACCAACTGAGCTACATTGCCATAAGCTTTCAAGGCCGCGAATTATTCCCTGTTTTCGTAACGCTGTCAACGGCTTGAAAGCAAAAAAAAACGAATCAGACGTTAAAGCGGAAGTGGACTACATCACCGTCTTTGACGATGTACTCCTTGCCTTCCAGGCGCCAGCGGCCGGCATCCTTGGCGCCCTGTTCACCCTTGTAGGCGATGAAGTCGTCGTAGCTGATCACTTCAGCACGGATGAAACCCTTTTCGAAGTCAGTATGGATCACACCAGCCGCCTGCGGCGCGGTAGCACCGATCTTGACGGTCCAGGCGCGGACTTCCTTTACACCGGCTGTGAAATAGGTTTGCAGGCCCAGCAGGCTGTAACCGGCGCGGATGACGCGGTCAAGGCCGGGCTCGTCCATACCCATCTCCTGCAGGAATTCGATTTTTTCCTCGTCTTCCAGCTCGGCAATTTCAGACTCCAGCTTGTTGCAGATGGCAACTACCTCGGCGCCTTCGGAGGCGGCCAGTTCCTTCACTTGATCCAGGTAGGGGTTGTTTTCGAAGCCATCTTCGGACACGTTGGCGATGTACATGGTTGGCTTGGTGGTCAGCAGGTGGAAACTGCGGGCCAGCTTGCGCTCGTCATCGCTTAGCTCAAGTCCTCGTACAGGCAGGCCTTCCGCCAGGTGCGGGATCATTTTTTCCAGCAGTGCCTTGGCTGCAATCGCGTCCTTGTCACCGCCCTTGGCGTTGCGCTGAACACGCAGAAGCTGCTTTTCGCAGGAATCCAGATCCGACAGAGCCAGCTCCATATTGATAGTTTCAATATCTTCCAGCGGATGAATACGGTTGGAGACGTGGATAACGTTGTCATCTTCGAAGCAGCGCACCACATGCGCGATGGCATCGGTTTCGCGGATGTTGGCCAGGAACTTGTTGCCCAGACCTTCGCCCTTGGATGCGCCTGCAACCAGGCCGGCGATATCCACAAACTCCATGGTGGTCGGGAGGACGCGTTCGGGTTTGACGATTTCGGCCAGTGCATTGAGGCGTGGGTCCGGCATGGGAACAACGCCGGCATTCGGCTCAATGGTACAGAAGGGAAAGTTCTCGGCGTCGATGCCCGCTTTGGTCAGGGCATTGAAGAGCGTGGACTTGCCGACGTTGGGAAGTCCGACAATACCGCATTTGAAACCCATGATCAGATCCTGTATTGAGGTTAGCCGTTGAAACTGTGCAGCTGGTTCATGGCACGTGCCCAGTCACCGCTGACGGCAAGGGGCAGCGCACGCAGCGCTTCATCAATGGCAGCCTGTGTCTTGTCGCGTTCAGCCACCGGTGCTTTGCTCAGTACAAAGCCGGAAACCTGGGCAGCGCTGCCCGGATGGCCGATGCCAAGGCGCAGACGATAGAAATTACGGTCGTTCCCCAGCTTGCTGATAATGTCGCGCAGGCCGTTGTGTCCGCCGTGTCCGCCGCCCTGTTTCAGGCGAGCGGTGCCGGGCTGGATGTCCAGCTCATCGTGCACGACCAGTATGTCGCTGGTGGGAATCTTGTAGAAGTTGGCCAGAGCTGCCACGGACTGTCCGCTGCGATTCATGTAGGTTGTGGGAATCAGCAGATGGACCAGTTGGTGGTTGATCAGCACCTTGCCATAGAGGCCGAAGAATTTCTTCTCCGATTGCAAGGAAATGTGCTGGTGGGCAGCAAGCTGCTCCACCAGCTCGGCGCCGGCATTGTGACGGGTCTGGCTGTACTCTGTCCCGGGGTTGCCGAGACCGACGATCAGTTGAATCCGGTCATTCATGCCTTTGCCTGTCTGTCAGAACTTACTTGGCGGCGCGAGCACCACGCGGTGCGTAGCAGTAGCCAACGCTCTGGTCGTGGTCTTCACCGCGACGCAGGGCGACGATTTCAACGCCTTCCGGCAGTGAAATGTCGGACAGGTGAGCGGTCTGGCCCATTTCGATCTGGCCCAGTTCCACTTCCAGAGCTTCCGGCAGGTCTTTCGGCAGGCAGGAAATTTCAACGGTGGCAGCTTCCTGAGCGAACTTGGCTGCGGCCTTGGCGGCAGCAGACTTTTCGAAGTTCACGAAGGCCAGCGGAACCTGCAGCTTGATCTTCTGGTTGTCATCGATGCGCTGGAAGTCAGCGTGCAGTACAACCGGCTTGGACGGGTGACGCTGCAGATCCTTGATGATAACCGGCTGGTCCTGACCGTCGAGGTTCAGGGTCAGGATGGACGAGTAGAAACCGTCTTCCAACAGCATGCGGTACAGGTCCTTGCCGATCACGGAGATCGCCTTCGGCTCGGAAGAGCCGTAGATGATGCCCGGTACCAGACCTTCACGACGCAGGCGGCGGCTCGCACCTTTCCCCTGATCGTCACGGGCAACAGCGTTTACAGTAAATTTAGCCATGTTTTATATACCTTATATATTAAAGCTGCATACCCCCGCGACCAGAAGCATGCAGCATGTGGGCGGTCCATGGTGGACCTTCAAATCACGGGACGTGCCCGTGGTTCAGTGCCCGTTCCGGTTAGCGGAACATGGCACTGATGGATTCTTCATTGCAGACGCGGCGTACCGCTTCTGCCAGCAGAGGAGACAGTGAAAGCTGACGAATCTTGTCACACTTCTGCGCCTGCTCGGACAGCGGGATGGTGTCGGAAACGACCAGCTCATCCAGCTGAGAGCCGATAATGTTGTTGATTGCCGGGCCGGACAGAACCGGGTGGGTCACGTAGGAGACTACGCGGGCGGCACCCTTGTCTTTCAGTGCTTTGGCAGCCTTGCACAGGGTGCCGGCAGTGTCACACATGTCATCGACCAGAATGCAGGTACGACCGGACACATCGCCGATAATGTTCATCACCTGGGATTCGTTGGCACGCTCACGACGCTTGTCGATGATCGCCAAGTCGCAGTCAAGCTGTTTGGCAACGGCACGGGCACGGACAACGCCGCCCACATCCGGGGACACTACGATGATATCATCGTACTGCTGATCCACGATGTCATCGAGCAGTACCGGGGAGCCGTAAACGTTGTCTACAGGAATGTCGAAGAAGCCCTGAATCTGGTCAGCGTGCAGATCAACCGTCAGTACGCGGTCGATGCCCACGTTGGCAATCATGCTGGCCACGACCTTGGCGCTGATCGGTACACGCGCTGAACGCGGACGACGATCCTGGCGGGCGTAGCCGAAGTAGGGGATAACAGCCGTGATGCGGGTGGCTGAGGCGCGACGCATGGCGTCAGCGAATACAATCAGCTCCATCAGGTTGTCATTGGTGGGCGCGCAGGTTGACTGGATGATGAATACATCCTTGCCACGAACATTTTCCTGGATCTCGACGCTTACTTCGCCGTCACTGAAGCGGCCAACCTGTGCCTTGCCCATGGGAATGTCCAGGCGTTCGACAACTTTTTGTGCCAGCTCCGGGTTTGCATTACCGGTGAAGACCATCATTTTAGACACGGCGATTACCTTCTCGATTGCGTCGGAGTTAGATGTAGTAGAGAGGAAGTCTGTCATGGTGTTTGGCAGGGGTAGGAGGATTCGAACCTCCGCATGCTGGAATCAGAATCCAGTGCCTTACCGCTTGGCGATACCCCTGTCGTCTCCTGTGGTGTGGACCACGCTCCAAGAAGGCGCATATTCTCAACAAAGAGCCTGTCGAAATCAACCCCTGTGGCAAATTTGTTGCCAAATTCGATCGGCTCAAAGCTGCAGGTCGGTCGTCCAGTGGTTAATAACCAGTGTAATGCGCAGATCCGGGCGGGTCAGGCGTATCTTCTCCGGCAGCACCAGTGTGCCGGCGCGAGTGTAACGGTCATATTCAACCTTCCAGCCAGCCTGGCTGAAACCCTGCTCGTCCATCAACGCCTGCCAGTGCAGGCTGGGGTCGGGTACGCCTCGTACCCAGTAGCGTGCATGGGACAGGGGCAGGTGCCAGCCCAACAGTTGCTGCATCAGGGCCTCGGGCGTTGTTGCCCGGTGGATTTCGTCAGATCCTGATTGCTGCAGACTGACACTGTTCTCTCGGCCCTCGATGCGCAGCCCGCCCTGGCCAAGTGGGCCGGTCAGGGCTATCTGATAGGCAGCCGGCTGCTGCTTCCAGCTCAGATTGGCACTGTTGATTTCGCCATCATGGCGAATGCCGATGCGTCCCTCCAGTGACCAGTTCTCAAGCTGCAGTACCGGACGTGAATCGGTGGGCATTGTCGGCTCACGGGTTTGCAACTGACTGCAGCCACCTAGAAACAATACCAGCAGCAGTGGTAAAAGGGGCCTCATGGCGTGACTCCGATCATATCGGCGGTTTCAAGCAGGTGTGAGTCATTTGGCTGTTGTTCCAGTGCCTGCAGCAGCAGTTCGGTTGCGCGCTGTTGTTGGTCCAGCGCCCATAGTACCTGCACCAGATGAGCCGTTACTTCTGGTTCGGGGTAGCGCGAATGGGCCTGCTGCAAAAAGTGGAGCGCTTCCTCATTGCGCCCCAGCCTGTGCAGAACCCAGCCCATGGAGTCCAGTATGGCGGCATCTTCCGGTTGCTGTGCAAGTGCGCGGCTGATCAGGGCGTGCGCCTCTTCCAGTTCGTCTGTGTAGAGGGTCAGCGTGTAGCCGAGGGCATTCTGCAGCATCGGGTTGTCCGGAGACAGGACCAGTGCACGGCGAAGGTCACTGATCATTTGTTGTGACTGTTCGGGGTCGGTCAGCATGGAACGGGTGTACAGCAGGTTAACGCTGTCGGGAGACTGCTCCAGCGACTGGTTCAGAATGGCCAGCGCCTCGGGGCGAAGGCCGACACGGTCGAGCCACTCGACTTGCAGGATGATCAGATCTTCCCGCTGATCCGGATGACTTTCTCGACCTGTTGCGATCAGTGCGGTGACTCTGGCCTGATCATCGGCGCTTTCAAACAGGCTCAGGGCGCGGGCGTAGGCCTGAATCAGGTTGGGGCCCTGGTCGACTTGAAGGAAATGTTCCAAAGCCAGCTCTCGCTGCTCCTGCTGCTGAGCAATGACCCCAAGATAGAAATGTGGTGCCGAGTTGTCGGGCTGTTGATCCAGCAGCTGTTGCAGCAGTCGACGGCTTTGTTCGGGCCGGTTGTTCTCAAGCAACAAAAGAGCGAAATAATAGCGCAGCTGTTGATTGTCCTCCTGCTGTTGCAGCAGTTGCTGGATCGCTTCCCAGGCCATTTCAGTTTGGCCAGACAGCAGCAGCAACTGGGCGCGTGAGGCGGCCAGGCGTGTATGTTCTGGTTCCTGACGCAGGGCGCGCTGGACCAGTTTGAGCCCCTGGGCCGGCTGTCCTTGTTGGCGATAGATCTCGGCACGCTGCAGTACCAGTTCAGCCTGGTCGGGCTCCATGCGCAGACCGGCGTCCAGTAGCTCGGCAGCTGCTGTGGTTCTATCCAGCTGGCGCAGAAGCAGTACGCGAGTCAGCAGATAGTCGAGCTGCTCTGGCTGCTGTCGGTTGAGTCGAGTCAGCAAGTCATAGTAGTGCTCGGCAACTTCGGCTGGCATTTCTTCGCTCTGAGCTGCGATCAGGGACAGTGCCTCGTCACCACCCTGCTCCAGTACCTGTTCGAGCAGGGGAAGGGCTAACTCAAATTGGCGCTCATGCAGCAGGATGTTGGCCCGGATGTGCAGTGGCTCAATGTTGCCAGGCTCGATTTCACTCCACAGCCGGCTGGTCTCCATGACGGCATCCGTGCGGCGCAGAAACTGGGCAATACGCGTGGCGCGCTCGGCTACCGCAGGGTCTCGGGTCAGCCGCGTCTGGTTCAGGTAGTGCTCAAGAGCAAGGTCAAAGCGGCCCTGCTTGCCGGCCAGCTCGGCACTTAATAGCTGGTACAGGCTGTCGGCGTTGAGCTCGCCCTTGATATAGGTGGTGGTTGGCGCCAGCTCAAGAGTATCCGCATTGGCGGAAGAGGGCGTCCTGTCCATTTGGCTGCAGCCGGTGATCAGCAGGCTGGTGATCAGGCTGATCAGCAGAGGTTTGTTCATAAACTGATGCACGTTTCCGATCCTGGTGGGTTGGAAATCTCACTATAGAGCAATTGAGTCGGGGCTGTCATGCCATCTACAGCTGTCCGACAGCGGGTTGTCCTGCTCTGTACGCAGAACTGCCACGGGTGGGTTAATCCGGACGCGGCAAAGGTGTATGATTACGCGCTTGTCTGTAATGGGGTGATACGAACCTTCTATGGCTCTGCTGGCGTTAGGTATCAATCACAAAACGGCACCGGTCGAAGTACGCGAGCGGGTGGCGTTCGCACCGGAAAAACTGGCTCAGGCGTTGCATGAGGCGCGGCTGCATGCTCGGCTTTCCGAAGTGGCGATTCTGTCCACCTGTAACCGGACCGAACTCTACTGCTCTACTACCGAGCTGGAGGGGAGCCGTGCTCTGCTGGAATGGCTGGGGCGTTATCACGACCTTGACGTAGAGGAGCTGCAGCGCTGCTCTTACGCCTATTGGGACGATGCAGCGGTACGCCACATGATGCGCGTGGCCTGCGGGCTGGACTCGCTGGTGCTGGGCGAACCGCAGATACTGGGACAGCTCAAGTCTGCGTTCTCGGTGTCTCAAGCGGAGGGGCTGGTCAGCGTTGAATTGGGGAGGCTGTTCCGCAGCACATTTTCGGTGGCCAAAAATGTGCGTACTCAGACCGCCATCGGCCAAAACCCGGTTTCGGTGGCCTACGCGGCCGTTAGCTTGGCGCAACACATTTTTGCCGATCTGGGAAAAAGCCGGGCCTTGCTGATCGGGGCCGGCGAGACCATCGAATTGGTTGCACGCCATCTCAAGCGTGCTGGCGTGCAGCAGATCACGGTGGCAAACCGCACACTTGCACGCGCGCTGGCCGTTGCCGAGGAGTTCGACGGGCGTGCCATCGAGCTGGGACAGATCCCCGACGAACTGCCCCAAACCGATATTCTGATCGCCTCCACTGCCAGTCAGTTGCCGATTCTGGGCAAGGGTGCAGTGGAAGCGGCGCTGAAAAAGCGCAAGCACCGACCGATCTTTATGGTGGATATTGCGGTGCCGCGTGATATCGAGCCTCAGGTGGGTGAGCTGGACGATGTCTACCTCTATACCGTTGATGACCTCAAGGAAGTGATTGAGGAAAACCAGCGTGAGCGTCAGAGTGCGGCCCGTGATGCCGAAGGTATCATTGAAGCCGGCACGCTGGAGTACATGCGTCGGCTGCGTGAGCTGGATGCGGTTGATACCCTCACCCTGCTGCGACAGAGTGCCCATGAAACGGCAGCACAGGAGCTGGAAAAAGCCATGCGCATGTTGGCCAATGGCAAACCGGCTGAAGACGTGCTGCAGCGTTTCGCCCACGGACTGACTAATAAACTGCTGCATCAACCGACCGTTCAGCTGCGCCAGGCGTCCGCCGAAGGGCGTGAAGAGCTGCTGCAACTGGTACAGGAACTGTATCAGCTTACACCCCCCGACCACAGCGGTTCATGAGACAGCAACAGGAGTCTGCGTCACGATGAAAGCCTCCATACAACACCGGCTTGAGTCCCTTTGCGAGCGTTTTGAGGAGCTGGCTGCGCTACTCAGCGATGCTGAAGTGATCGCCGATCAGGCCCGTTTCCGAGACTACTCCCGCGAATATTCCGAACTGGAGCCGGTCGCCCAGAGTTTTTCACGCTGGCAGCAGGCGGTAGAGGACCAGTCCTCCGCCGAACAGATGCTGCAGGAAGACGATGCTGAGATGCGTGAAATGGCGCGCGAAGAGATCGAGTCGGCCCGCGAGCGTATCGAACAGCTGGAAGCCGAGCTGCAGATTCTGCTGTTGCCGAAGGATCCCGATGATCACCGCAACGTCTTCCTGGAAGTTCGCGCTGGTACCGGCGGTGATGAGGCCGCAATTTTTTCCGGCGATCTGTTTCGCATGTACTCCCGTTACGCCGAGCGTCAGGGATGGCGGGTCGAGGTGATCAGTGCCAACGAGGGTGAGCACGGCGGTTACAAGGAAATCATCAGTCGAGTGGTCGGTCAGGATGTCTATGCTCAGCTGAAGTTTGAGTCTGGTGCCCATCGCGTGCAGCGTGTCCCCGAGACCGAATCGCAGGGGCGCATCCACACCTCGGCCTGTACCGTTGCGATCATGCCGGAACTGGACGAATCCGCCGAGATCGAGATAAACAAGGCCGATTTGCGTGTGGATACCTTCCGTGCCTCGGGTGCCGGCGGCCAGCATATCAACAAAACCGACTCCGCAATCCGCATTACCCATCTGCCCACCGGGCTTGTGGTGGAGTGTCAGGAGGAGCGCTCACAGCACAAGAACCGCGCCAAGGCGATGGGGCTGCTGGCATCACGCCTGAAGCAGGCGGAACTGGACAAGCAACAGGCGGCACAGGCCAGCACCCGAAAAAGTCTGGTCGGTTCGGGGGATCGCTCCGAACGTATCCGTACCTACAATTTTCCGCAGGGACGTCTCACCGACCACCGTATCAATCTGACGATCTACCGCCTGAATGAAGTGATGGCTGGAGACCTGGATCAGGTAATCCAGCCGCTGCGCAACGAGTATCAGGCCGAGCAGTTGGGTGCCTTGTCCGGTGAATAAATGCCTGACAGTTGCGGCTGCGCTGGCACGTGCGGCCGATCTTGAAGCGGTCAGCGACAGTGCACGCCTGGATGTCGAATTGCTGCTGTGCGATGTGTTGCAACAACCGTGCAGCTGGCTGTTTACCTGGCCGGAAAAAAGCCTCACTTCTGATCAGCAACAGGCCTTTCTGGCACTGCTTGAGCGGCGCAGAGCCGGTGAGCCGGTGGCGCATCTGCTGGGCTACCGTGACTTCTGGACCCTGCGTCTGCGGGTCAGTCCTGCCACCCTTATTCCACGCCCGGATACCGAAGTGCTGGTAGAACAGGCGCTGCTGCGGCTGGATACCGGCCCTGCCCGGGTTGCAGACCTGGGTACGGGAACCGGTGCACTGGCACTGGCGCTGGCCAGTGAGCGACCCGAATGGCAGCTGGTGGCCACCGACCTGCAGCCGGATGCCGTTAAGCTGGCCCAGATCAATGCGGCCGAATATGAACTGGCTAATGTTGAGGTTCGCCAGGGCAGCTGGTGCGAACCGCTGGACGGCAGGTTTGACATGATCGTCAGCAATCCACCCTATATCGATCCGGATGATCCGCATCTGCAACAGGGTGACGTACGCTTTGAACCTTTGAGCGCCCTGACTGCCGAACGCAAGGGAATGGCCGATATAGAACAGATCGCGGCGGCAGCCCGTCAGTACCTGAGCCCGCAAGGGTGGCTGCTGCTGGAACATGGCTACGATCAGGCGCAGGCCGTACGCCGGTTGCTGCAGCAGCTGGGGTATGCACAGGTGTTCAGTGCCCGCGACTACGGTGGCAACGATCGTGTCAGTGGTGGCTGCTGGCCCGGTGATACAGTCCTGCGAGGTGACAATGCTCAGTGATGATCAGCTGCTGCGTTACAGTCGCAGTATCATGCTGCCGGAGGTGGATATTGCCGGTCAGGATGCCTGGCAGGCCGCGCGCATTCTGATCGTGGGTCTCGGAGGGCTGGGTGGCCCGGCGGCTGCCTATCTGGCCGCGGCGGGTGTGGGTGAACTGGTGCTGGTGGATGATGATCGAGTAGATTTGACCAACCTGCAGCGCCAGATTATTCATGCCGAAGCGGCCTGCGGTGAAGCCAAGGTCAGCTCGGCCGAGGCCAGCCTGAAAGCGATAAATCCGTCTGTCCGGATTACGGCAGTGGATCAGCGGTTGCAGGGTGAAGCGCTGGAGCGTCAGGTGCGTGAAGTGGATCTGGTACTGGATTGCAGCGATAACTTTGCCACCCGTTTTGCGCTCAACAGTGCCTGCTTTGCCGCCGGCGTGCCGCTGGTGTCCGGTGCTGCAATCCGCTTTGATGGCCAGATCAGTGCCTATGATCCGCGTGATGCAGAGTCGCCCTGCTATCGCTGCCTGTATGAAGAGGGTGATGAAGCGTCACTTACCTGCAGCGAGTCTGGCGTGTTCCCTCCGCTGGTGGGCGTGATCGGCAGCATGCAGGCGATGGAAGCGCTCAAACTGCTGGCCGGTATTGGTGAGCCTCTGACCGGCAGGTTGCTGCTGTTGGATGGAAAACGTATGCAATGGCGCAGCCTCAGGCTGCGTCCTGACCCTGAATGTCCAGTCTGTAAAAGGAAAACGCGTGATGCAGGATAACAAGATTAAAACACTGCTCGAACGCAGCCATCGTATTGCGCTGGTGGGTGCCAGTGCCAAATCCCACCGTGCCAGTTACCAGGTAATGTCCTATCTGCTGGCCAGTGGCTATGAGGTGATTCCGGTCAATCCGGCGCTGGCTGGACAGGAACTGATGGGGCAGAAGGTTGTGTCGAAACTCTCTGAGATTGAGGGCAAGGTGGATATGGTCGATATTTTCCGCAACTCGGTGGATGCCGGTTACGTTGTGGACGAGGCGATCGAGATTGGTGCCCCAGCGGTCTGGATGCAGCTGGGTGTGATCAACGAAGATGCGGCTGAACGTGCCGAAACAGCGGGGCTTGAAGTGATCATGGACCGCTGCCCTGCAATCGAGATTCCCCGTTTGGGGGTGGTAGCCCCCGCCGCCTGAGGCCTTAGCGGCCCAGCATCATGTTCCGAATCTTGATGTCATCCAGAGTCCGGCGCAGCTGAGAGAGCAGCGTCGGGTCTTCCATGCTTTCCAGCCATTGAGGCTCGCACTTGGCACCGGATTGCAGCAGAAATTGCAGCAATGGCAGGTTGCCTGTGGGTAACAGCCGAAGCAACAATGTGGTGCCGGTATCGTCAGGCTGGTTGATGTCAGCACCGTGCTCCAGCAGCCGGCTCAGGTGCAGCATCAGCTCAGCATCTCGACAATACTCGATACAGTGATGCAGCAGGGGACGACCGGTATGGATAAGGTTGCTGTCGGCTCCGGCTCTGAGCAGTGCCGACAGCAGGTGAAGACTCGTTTCAGTCTGCCGCAGTGCCAATACGGTCAATGGTGTGCCGCAGGATGCCTTTGGTAGTGGTGCGGGAGTACGCTGAAGCAGCAGCTGCAGAATGCGCGGCTGGCGTGACCGTATGGCCAGTTCCAGCAGCGGTCGGCCATCGTTATTAACCTGCTGCAGCGCGTCTGCCGAGAGCTTGCCCAGCAGTCTGACAGTGCGCTCTTCATCGCCCTTCACTATGGCGGCGGCGAGCTTGTCATAGTGAGATGTAAACAGTGATTTCAGCATATCCACTTTTACCCCTTTGTGTCCGCCTCAGATCACGCCCAGCAGGCGCAGCAGATAGATTCCTCCGCTGAGTGTCAGCACCGACCCCAGTGTGGTTGTCAGTACGATATTGGCGGCCAGCTGAGCATTGCCGCCCATCGCGCGGGCCATGACAAAACTGGCGGCAGCGGTGGGGCAGCCAAACAGCACCATCATGATTGCCAGCTCTTGCCCCTCAAAGCCGTACAGCCAGGCTCCCAGTGTCAGCACCAGCGGCAGAATAACCAGTTTCAGTGCGGTTGCCCAGAATGCCTGCGATGAGGTGTCGTGCAGACTTTTCAGGTTGAGTGAAGCGCCAATGGTGAGCAGGGCCAGAGGCAGGGTCAGGTTAGCAAAGTAGTTGCCGGTTCGGGCCACAACCTCGGGCAGCTGCAATCCAAACCAGGATACCGGAAGGGCCAGCAGCACAGCCAGAATCAACGGGTTTTTCAGAATCTCCAGCAGGGTATCGCTCAGGCGCATCGCTTCGCTGCGTTGCATGGGAATGCTCAGGCAAATGATGGAGAGCACATTGAACAGTGGGATTACCAGCGCCAGCAGCAGCGAAGCCTGAGCCAGTCCATCCTGACCAAACAGGTTGAAGCTGACGGCAAGGCCGATGATACCGTAGTTGCTGCGAAAGGAACCCTGAATGAATACGCCCAGATCTTCGGGTGCCTTGATCCAGCGTGCAGCCAGCCACCAGATCAGGCCAAAAGAGAGCAGAATGGTAACCAGTACATAGCCCAGCTGTTGTGGATTGAATACGGCATGGAAGTCCATGCGTGCAATCGACATAAATACCAGTGCGGGCAGGGTAATCACGAATACCAGTTTGGAGCCGGTGGCAACGAAAGCATCATCAATCAGTTGCAGGCGACGCAGGAGATAGCCCAGAAACAGGATGAAGAAGATCGGTGCAACAATATTGGCGGTGTAACCCAGTGTTTCGAGGTAGAGGTTCAAAACCACTCTCCGTCTGAATGTATTAAGGGGGCTGATTCTAGCGGATCAGGACATTATTTTTTGGCGGAACGGTGCAGCTTTGGATAGTCCAGCCAGAGCAGGCGGCCACACCCGCACCGCAGTGCGGGCCAGTGGCTAATCACCAACTGCAGCTGAATGATGGCACCGGTCGGCAGACGCTCAGGTGCCTCGGGGCAGAGTTGTTCTACCAGTTCCAACAGCCCCGGATTGTGCCCCACCAGCATGGTGTGGTTGACTGAGTCCGGCAGCCTTCGCAGCACGTCCAGCAGGGTGGATGCATCGGCTTCATACAAGGTCGGACTGCACAGGATTTCGTCATCGTGCAGGTTGAAGGCGTCCTTTAATGGCTCTGCCGTCAGGCGCGTCCGCAAGGCTGGACTGTAGTGCAGCTGGTCGGGTCTGGGGCCCTGCCGCTGCATGCGCTGCACCAGCCCCGGCAGGTCGCGCTGTCCCCGGTGGTTCAGTGGGCGCTCGAAATCGGCCAGGGCAGGGTCGGCCCAGCTGGATTTTGCATGACGAATCAGCGTCAGGATTTTCATCAAGAGTCTCCTCAGGCAGGCCGGCGCAAAGGTAATCGGTGGCCCCAAAAGAACAGGGCCAGCCCGGCAACCACAAGCAGGCAGCCTTGCCACAGGCTTGCGGTCAGGGGCTCGTCATTCAGCAGGTGTCCAAGCAGCAGGGCAAATATGGGGGTGATCAGCGTGACCAGCGCCACCGTGCTGGGCGGCAAATGGCGCAAGACATGGAAGTAGCTGACAAAGCCGACCAGTGAGCCGAAAACTGCCAGATACAGGATAGCCCAGAACGAACGACTGTCCGGATCTATCACCAGCGGTTCACCGCCGAGCAGCCACCAGGTCAGGCCAAAACCGGGCAGCGACCAGAGCAGGGCGCCTACGGTATGTGCCAGGGGGTGAGTCTGGGTGCCGGTGCGCTTGACCAGCACTGCGCTCAGACTGAACAGCAAGACGGCCAGAAACAGCAGCAGAAGGCCCGGCAGGCTGTCCCCTCCCAGTGCCAACTCATTGGTAAAGATTACACCCAGCCCGGCAAAGGCGAGTGTACAGGCGATCCAGCGATATACCCGCAAAGCAGGCTCCTTAAGTATCCACTGTCCGAGAATGGCTGACAGAATCGGTGCCAGGCCGAACATGATCGAAATCAGCCCGGAAGGCACGTAGCGCGACGCGATATAGGTGCAGCACATGGCTCCGAATACGCCAAGAGAGGCGCAGGCATAAGTAGTCTGTGCCTCGCGGTGCAACGGCAGTGGAATTCGCAACAGCCGTAGCAAACCCAGTCCGAGCAAAGAGGCGATCAACATTCTGACCCAGCCGGCCATGACCGGGTCAACGCTTTCACTGCTCCAGGCAATGGTCAGTGGTGTCGTGGACCAGATCAGGACCACGGCTAGATAGGCAATGGGGACCGATGACATAACCGCTCCGTGTCATTAGACCGCGGTTTCAGCGACAGAGGCCGCAGAAACAGCTGCGGCCTTGGTTCAATGGGATCAGGAAAGATCAGGGCTCGGCAGCACAGCACGGTATCGCACCTTTGGCGAGATACCAAAGGCTTCGACGCGTCGCATGATGGTGGGTGCGCAACAGACAGGCTGCATGAGAGGGTCCTCGCTGATAGCCGTTTATCATCCACCATTGTATGTAAGTGGTCAAGCCGGCAGGGCTCAACCGTCGCGGAGACTGGTCGTAACGACAGGCATTCAGTTAAGCTGGTGCCAACAGCGCCTGACATCCAGAGCTTCATGATGCAGGGCGGTCCTTGAGTACCAGGAGTTGTTGATGAGTGGAGATGCCAGGCGTCAGTTTCGGATCTGTATCAATACCCGGGCGGGTGACCAGGCTGACGCTGATCTGGAGCAGCTGATTCGACGCCGGATTCCCGAAAACTGCCTTCAGTCCCTGCAACGGCTGAGGCCCAAGACAGCGCTGCTGCCGCAACTGCAACAGCAGGTCCGGGGTTGTATTGAAACGGGGGCCATATTGGTTGTTGCCGGTGGCGATGGAACACTCAATGCAGCAGTCTCTGCATTGGCAGGCAGTGATGTGACGCTCGGTGTGATTCCCTGCGGGACATTCAATTTCTTTGCGCGTGACCGAAACATCCCGGTCGATACCGAGGCCGCACTCGATGTTCTGCTGCATGGGCGGGAGCAGCATTGTCCGCTGTCCTTTATCAATGACATCCCTTTCTGCGTCAGTGCCAGCATCGGCGTCTACCCTCGAATCATTGCGGCGCGAGAGCAGGTCAGTGCGGTGACCGGCCGCAATCGTCTGGTCTCATTGCTGAGTGGAATCTGGGTGTTCCTGACGCGCGCACGGGGGCGAAGGCTCAGCCTTGAGCATGACGGAAAGCAACATGTCGAAACCGCGCCCATGTTACTGGCCAGTGTCAGCCCGACTCAGCTTGAGAGCTTTGACCTGCCGGAGGTAGAGGCTCTGAAATATGGCAAGATGCTCGTGTTTGTCATGCGCTCGGACAGTCCGCTGGCCCTGTGCCGATACCTGTGGGCAAGTCTTAGAGGTGAGCTTAAGCGACTGGAAGAACTCGACTGTTTCCTGACCGAATGCCTGCGGGTCTCGACCCGAAGGCGCAGACTGACCGTCGCGGTGGATGGTGAGCTGCACCGCTGTCGTTCTCCGCTGGTATTGGAAACCCGACATGATGCCTACCGGTGTCTGGTGCCCACAGGAGGCAGGCGATGCGGCTGATTCAACTGTCGGATCTGCATTTTGGTACTGAGCGGCCTGAGGTAATCGAGGCACTGACCGCCACTATATGCAACCTGCAGCCTGATCTTGTGCTGCTCAGTGGCGATATCACGCAGCGGGCGCGGCGGGGGCAGTTTCGACGATGCGAGTCTTTTCTGGCGCAGTTGCCGGCTGCGCCTGTATTGGCGGTCCCGGGCAATCATGATATTCCACTGTTTAATCTCTGGCAGCGATTCTGGGCCCCTTATGCCCACTTTCGATCAAGCTTTGGTCCCAATCTGGCGCCTGAGTATACAGATGCAGATCTGCTGGTCATTGGGGTCAATACGACTCGACCTGACCGACACGTGGACGGTTGCTTCCAGCCGGAAATGGTTGCGCATGTGGAACAACGGCTGAGTCGCAGCTCGGCATCACTTAAAATCGTGATGGGGCACCATCCCGTTGACCGGGTACTGGAAAGTGATGAACGCAATGTCGCTGAGGGCGCGGAAGCAGCGGTACGGCAGTGGAGTGACGCCGGGATGGTGCTGTATCTGGGCGGCCATATCCACTATCCCTTTTGTGCTCCCCTTGAACGGCGTTACCCCGGGGTTCACTCAGAGTGCTGGACCGCTCAGGCCGGGACTGCAATTTCGCGGCGGGTCCGTGACGGCAAGCCAAACTCGTTCAACCTGATTGAGTGGCAATCTCTGCGCCGACAGCTGCAACTGGAACGTTGGGATTACAGTTCATCCAGCAGTAACGGGTTCGGCTGCGCCGAAGCTTTTCAGTTGCCGTTGCGGGGTGAGTCCTCATCGGTCTGAGGGTGAGGCCTCTCTGCTTCTGTGGAATCTGTGCTCTCACTTTCCGACACAGGTGGCTCAGGCTTGGCCATGAGTTCGCCTTCGTCACCGCTTTCGACTTCAGGCGATGTCGGTTCCTCCCGGAACAACTCTTCGATCGGTGTATCCACGAACTCTTCATTACGCGGGTCGATCTCGGAAATGACATGTACATCCGGGATGGCTGGAATGAAGTGTTCCTGTGCATCTACCGGCATGGGCGGTACACGATACTGTCGATAAAGGGTAAACACTGCCATGCTGACCAGTGCAACGGCGAGCGTATGGAACAGGGCCTCGGGGCCAAACCGTTCCATCAGTGCTGAGCTGACCAGCGGTCCCAGTACACTGCCAAGGCCATAACTGAGCAACAGGCCTGAGCTGGCGGCAATAATCTGGGAGCTGTCCATCATATCATTGGTGATCGCCACGGCGATGGAGTACACCGTAGAGGCTAGCCCCATCAGCACACAGAGTGCGATCAGGCGCCAAGTGAAGGGGTCATTGACGGTGAGCGCGTTGGCGGCGCTGGCGAGGCCTGCCAGCACGCAGATCACCAGCAGCACATAGCTGCGCTGCACCCGGTCACAGATCCAGCCAATGGGCCAGGCACAGAGCATGGCCGCGAGAATGGAGGCAAACATGTAGATTGATATCTGGTTGTTTTCAAGGCCTGTCAGGCTGGCGAACAGCGGTACCAGTGAGTAGAAGGAACCGAGGAAAATGCCTCCAGTAAAAGCGGCAACAACCCCCAGTGGTGCCAGCCGAAGCAGTTGTAACAGCGACATTTTCTGAGTGGCTTCACTGATCTCGGGGGAATGCATGCGGGACAGTGACAACGGGATGATGCCGGCAATGATAAACAGTGCCGACAGGGTAAAAAGGGCATAGTTGATCGGGTTGCCGTTGCCGATCAGCAGTTGGCCGCCAGCGGCAGCCGAGTAGGCCGCAATCTGGTACATAGAGAAGATTTTGGAGCGGTTGGCGTTGGTGGCCACCGCACTGAACCAGCTTTCTATGGTGATAAACAGCGCCGCGATGGTGAGCCCGCCGATACCGCGCAGAATGCCCCAATACCAGACATTGTAGGTCAGCGGATAGATCAGCGCCGCCATGGCAGCCAGGGCTGCAAATACGGCAAAGGCACGGATATGGCCCACGCGGCGTACAATTCTGTCCGCATACAGTGAACCCACCACAAACCCGGCTGAATAGCACACCATCACCATACCGATGGTGGAAGCATCAATACCGAGCAGACTGAAACGCAACCCGAGCAGGGTGATCAGGAAGGAATTGCCGACAATCAGCAATGTGAGGCTGGCGAAGAGTGCCAGCAGCGAGATCATCAGTAAGCGCATCAGTCCTGTCCGTTAACCGCCGAGATAAGCCTTGCGAACGCTGTCGTCGTTGAGCAGGGCGTTACCGGTTCCGTTCATCACAATGCGCCCATTCTCCAGTACATAGCCCCGGTCTGCAATCTTGAGCGCCTGATGAGCGTTCTGCTCCACCAGAAAAATGGTGACGCCCTCATCCCGCAGTTTTTCGATGATGCCGAAAATCTGCTGAATAATCAGCGGCGCCAGACCCAGTGAAGGCTCATCAAGCAGCAGCAGGCGGGGCTTGCTCATCAATGCACGGCCAATGGCCAGCATCTGCTGCTCCCCCCCGGACATGGTGCCACCGCGCTGATTGAAACGCTCCTTCAAACGAGGGAACAGCTCCAGAACATGGTCGAGCTGAGCCTGAGCTTCGCCACGGGATCGAAAGAAACTGCCCATAAACAGGTTCTCTTCCACGGTCATGCCCGGAAAAATGCGACGTCCTTCCGGTACCACGGCCAGCCCCTTGCGCATGATGTCGGAGGTCTTGAGCTGCTCTATGGGTTTACCGTCAAAAGTGATCTGGCCGCTCTGGGCACGGGGATCACCACAGATGGTCATCATCAGGGTTGTTTTGCCGGCACCGTTGGCGCCGATCAGAGTCAGGATTTCACCACGGTTCACTTCCAGCGTGACATCGTGCAGTGCCTGGATCTTGCCGTAGTAGGTACAGACCTTGTCCAGTTTCAGCATCAGCTCTCTCCCAGATAGGCCTTAATTACATCCGGATTTTCACGCACTTCAAGTGGAGTGCCGTCGGCCAGAGGTGCGCCCTGATTGATCACCGTAATATGGTCGGAGATCCCCATGACAAGTCCCATGTCATGCTCGATCAATAGAACCGAAATGTCATGTTTGTCCCGAAGTTGCAGGATCAGTTGATCCAATTCCGAGGTTTCTTTCGGGTTGAGTCCTGCTGCCGGCTCATCCAGCATCAACAGGCTGGGTCGGGTGACCATACAACGGGCAATCTCCAGTCGGCGCTGCTGTCCGTAGGAGAGATAACCGGCTTCGCGATTGGCAAATGCCAGCAAGCCTACCTGTTCAAGCCAGAATACGGCCTGCGCCATCGCTTCGGTATGGCGCTTGCGGTAACGCGGCGTATTGAGCAGCCCGGCAAAATAGTTGGTATTGAGGTGTCGATGTTGGGCCACCAGAAGATTTTCGAGTACCGTCATGCTGTTGAACAGGCGTACATGCTGAAAGGTACGGACCAGACCAAGCCGCGATATGCGATGACCTGTGAGCCGTTCGATCGGCTGGTCGCGAAACAGGATCTGACCGCCGCTGGGGCGGTAGAAACCACTGATGCAGTTGAACACAGTGGTTTTGCCGGCCCCGTTGGGGCCGATGATTGAGTGTACCTGATGAGGCTTGACGGTAAGGCTGACGTTATCCACCGCCAGCAGGCCGCCAAAACGCATCATCAGGCCCGAGACTTCCAGCAGATTGGTCATGAGGTTTTAAGCTCCAGCTGGGGGCGTTTCATCGGCAAAAGGCCCTGCGGGCGCCACAGCATCATCAGGACCATCACGCCACCAAACATCAACATGCGGTATTCCTGAAATTCACGCGCCAGCTCCGGCAAAATGGTCATGGCAATGGCGGCCAGAATGACGCCCAGCTGTGAGCCCATTCCACCCAGCACCACAATGGCCAGAATGATGGCTGATTCGATGAACGTGAATGACTCGGGGCTGATGAAGCCCTGCCGAGCGGCAAAGAAGCAGCCCGCAAAGCCGGCAAAGGAGGCGCCCATAGTGAAGGCCGACAGCTTGATCACGGTCGGATTCAAGCCCAGCGAACGACAGGCTATTTCGTCTTCGCGCAGCGCTTCCCAGGCGCGCCCGATCGGCATGCGCTGCACCCGATTGATCACATAGATGGTGAACAACACCAGCAGCAGTGCAACCAGGTACAGAAAAACCACTCGGTGGCTGCTGTCATAATCGATGCCGAAAAATTCATGGAACGTCTGGCTGCCTTCGGCGGCTCGGCGACTGAACTCCAGCCCGAACAGGGTAGGTTTTTCGATGCCGCTGATGCCATTGGGGCCACCGGTGACATCGGTCCAGTTGTTCAGCAAAATACGGATGATTTCACCGAATCCCAGCGTCACAATGGCAAGATAATCCCCGCGCAGACGCAGTACCGGAAAGCCCAGAATACACCCGAACGTGGCGGCCATCAGCCCGGCAATGGGCAAACAGGCCCAGAAGGAAAGGCCGTAATATTCCGACAGCAATGCGTAGGTATAGGCGCCCACGGCATAGAAGGCCACATACCCCAGATCCAGCAGCCCGGCGAAGCCCACTACAATATTGAGGCCAAGCCCCAGCATGACATAGATCAGCGCCAGGGTGGCCAGGTCCACCGAACCGCGAGACACCATGAAAGGCCAGATGAACAGGCCTAGAACTACCAGTGCAATCAGCCAGGGGGTTAGCCGACTGCGCAGTTGCTCTCGTGGCAGCAGCGCACTGATGTGCGGGGTCGGCAGGCGCTGTTTCAAGGCACTCAGGGGTTGATGAAACAGCTGCACCAGAAAGACGGCCACAACCGCAAACGCGATCCAGCCCCAGGTGGCGGCATCGGCATTGACTACGGTAAGCTCAGGGCCGTCCTGCTCCAGCTTGACACCGATCACCAGACAGGTCAGCAGGAAGGTGACCAGCGCGGAAAACAGTGCCGGGAAAAGTGCTCTCTGCATATTGGCTCCCTCCTATACCTTCTCCACTTCCGGCTTGCCGAGCAGGCCGGTGGGGCGGAACAGAAGAATGAGTACCAGCAGGCTGAAGGCCACCACATCCTTGTACTCGGATGGGAAAAAGGCAGCCGTGAGGGCCTCGGTGACGCCCAGAATAAGGCCGCCGAGCATGGCACCCGGAATGGAACCGATACCCCCCAGTACCGCAGCGGTAAAGGCCTTGAGGCCTGCCATGAAGCCGATGTAGGGGTTGATGGTGCCGTAATAGAGTCCCAGCAGTACGCCAGCTACAGCCGCCAGTGCCGCCCCGATGACAAAGGTAAGCGCGATGATGCGGTTGGTATCGATCCCGAGCAAATTGGTCATCTTCAAATCCTGAGCGCAGGCGCGGCAGGCACGTCCCAGGCGTGAGCGCGAAATGAACAGTGCCAGTGCCGTCATCGAGACCAGCGTCACACTCCAGATGATCATCTGCATCCATGAAATGCTCACCTCAAACAGGGCCGGATCACCGAAGCTGATACCGCCCGAAATCAGCGAGGGCATCGCCAGGTCGCGTGAACCCTGGGCCAGTCGGATATAGTTTTGCAGGAAAATCGACATGCCAATCGCCGTGATCAGAGGTATCAGACGCGGACCGCCACGCAGGGGCCGATAGGCCACCCGCTCGATTGCATAACCATAGGTGGATGAAATAATCACCGCCGTGATCAGTGCCAGCAAAAGGATGATCGGTAATGAACCCACCCCCATGGTGACCAATCCGATGATGGTGATGAAAGCGGTATAGGTACCGATCATGTAGACCTCGCCGTGGGCGAAGTTGATCATGCCGATAATGCCGTACACCATGGTGTAACCGATGGCGATCAGGGCGTAGGTTGATCCGATGGTCAGTCCGTTGATCAGCTGCTGCAGGACATAGAGGGCGGTTTCACTCATCTGCATTCTCCAGGCTGCGAGCCCCGTCAGGTAGACGGGGCTCAGACGGGACGGAGTTTATTCGCTGAGAGCGGTCTTGCTGCCATCGGCGTGGAGGCGGTACACCATGAAGGTGGATTCGGTCAGGTCCCCCCTTGCGTCGAAACCAATCTCGCCGATGGTGGTATCAAAGCGGTTGGCTCGAAGATATTCTGCCAGCGCATAGGGGTCGGTTTCGCCAGTGGCCTTGATGGCGTCGGTCATAACCTGTATTGCGGCATAAGCCGGGAACACGAACGGACCTGAAGGGTCTTCATTTCGTGCCTTGAAGGCTTCGGTCAATGCGGAATTTTCCGGGTTCTGGTCAAAGCTTTTCGGGGCGGTGGCCAGTACGCCTTCCATCGCCTCGCCTGCAATGGCAGCCAAGTCCGAATTCACTACCCCCTCAGGACCCATGAACGGTACATCAAAGCCCTTTTCACGGGACTGTCGCAGAATCAGCCCCAACTCCGGGTGGTAACCGCCGTAGTAAACGAAATCAATATTGTTGCGCTTGAGTTTGGCGATCAGCGCCGAGAAGTCCTTGTCGCCAGGAGTAACACCTTCAAACATCTCGGCTTCGATGCCATCGGCAGCCAGCAGATCCTTGACGGTTGTGGCAAGGCCTTCACCGTACTGCTGTTTGTCGTGAATAACGGCCAGCCGCTCCGGTTTGACGTGATCACGGATATGCGCCGCCGCCAGGCTGCCCTGAAGACTGTCCAGGCCGATGGTGCGGAAAATCAGCTCATATCCCTTTTCGGTAATGGTGGGAGAAGTGGATGCGGCGGTGATCATCAATACGCCCTCTTCCTCGTAAATATCCGAGGCCGGTTCGGTTGAACTGGAGCAGAGGTGGCCGATTACGTGCCGAATATCATCATTGACGATGCGGTTGGCGACGGCCACAGCCTGTTTGGGGTCGCAGGCATCATCGTAAATAATGCCTTCAAGCGTCTGACCGTTGATGCCACCGGCCTCATTGATCTGGCGGATCGCCATCATCGCGCCGATCTTTTGCATGTCACCATACTGGGCAACGGGGCCGGTAACAGGGCCTGCAATACCGATTTTCAGAGATTCAGCCTGTACGTTGGAGACTGCGGCCAGCAGTGAACCTGCCGCCAGCAGGGTTTTTCCGAAAGATCCGAACGTCTGCTTCATGTTATTCCCCTATGGGCTTCTAGTCAGAGCGGTCGTCCCGGCTGAGGTGCCGCCTGTTATATTTGTTGGTGACTATCGGTTTGATTATTACACAGTTTTTTATATCTGCGTAACCTCGATAGGTGGCACCTGCAGGATCTGCTACACTTGCGCCATCATACGGGGCCGCGATTGAAACCAGCAAAACCCTTGCCACTTTTAACACCCGGGAGGTGCCTATGCGCGCGTATTTCTCATCTTGTTTTCTGTTCATGTTCCTGCTTGCACTCCCGTTGGGAGTGCAAGCGGACAGTTTGGGTGAAGCGGCGATAGAGGCTTATATCGATAGCCTGGGGCCGGTGCGGCAGCTGGGTGAAAAGCTGCATGCCGAAGGCAAGCAAAGCTTCCTCGAACGTGAAATCACGCCGCGCAACGGCGAGCTGTTTGACCCCCACACCCGGGGGGTAAAAGTGTTGCAGCGAGAATCAACTGATGACTACAGCGAGCTGGGTCGGATTGTGCGCCAATATGGCTTTACCAGTGCGGAGAGCTGGGCGCTGACCGGTGACCGTGTTGTGCTCGCATACGGTGCGATCAAGGCCGAGGCGGAAAGCCCTGAAATCCTTCAGCTGGCACAGCAGATGCGGGGAATGGATCCGCAAATGCTGCAGCTGATGCCACCAGAGATGCGTCTGCAGATGGAACAGGCGGTGAGTATTGCGCGCACACTGGCGCAGGTACCGGCGGCAGATAAGCAGAGTGTTAGGCCCTACACAGCTCAACTGGACCGTATTTTTTCCCAACCCTGAACACCAAAGTAAAGTAAGGAGAGGCGGCATGTCCTCACTGGTTTATTGCACTGCCCAGTTCAAGCCTCGGCCCGGCAAGGAAGCCGAGCTGTTTCGCGCATTACAGATGCTGGAACCCAACGCCCACCGTGAAGATGCCTGTGTGCAGTACACGGTGACGCGTCAGATCAGCAGCCCATTTGCCGAAGGCACCAGTTTTCCGATTGTGTTCCACGAAATCTGGAGCGATATGGAAAGCTTTGAGGCGCACTGCCAGCGCAAGGAAATCGTCGAATTCTTCGAACGTTATTGCAAGGCTGAAGATGGTCTGGCCGAAGACTGGAATGTTTGTATATATACTGACGAGCCGGAAAACTTCGACGCGCCCCAATTCGGATAGGTCTTTGCACTGTTCAGGTGCAATTTTCCGACCGGCGGACCTGTTCTAGCCCTGAAAGCGCGGCAAGTGGGACTGGTCCGTTTCTTGCTTGAGTCCTTCTGTATCCGAGTAAAGTTAGCGGTCATGGATAAACGGAGGCGACCATGGGCACACTTGCGGCTGATTTCGGTGGACTGACAGCGCAACTCTTTGAACTTGTTCAACTGCGGGCAACAGGCACCCTGTTTGTGGTCAGTGCAGATAATCATGCGGCTCAGGTTGTGCTGTCCAAGGGGCAACTGCTGGGGGTTGCATATAATGGGCTGCACAATGAAAACGCAGTGGCTCAGCTAGCCAGTCTGGCACCACTGCGCTTTTCCTTTACACCCGAGCTGATCTATCCACTGATGGAAACCCTGTTGCCTGACCAGGCGGAGCAGTTGCTGGAACGTCTGGGGTATCGCGACACGCCTGCTGTTGCACATCCGCTCGTTGAAGAGGACGCGCCGACCGCCTCTGTCGCCGCGCCGGATGGGTCCAGAACCCCACTGATGGTGTACCGCGGGCGTGTGATTCAGGGGTAACCCTATTGACACTCAAGCTGACAGGCCTATCCTGAATTTGACACCGTTGTCTGTTGAGGTTGATCCGTTGCGATCAAAATTTGCTTGTTGGTTTCATGTTGCCGAGATGCCTTCGGCAAGAATGATCGGAAAGCCGACTGTTCTGTTTCTTTTGGCAGTATTGCTGTTTTACGGTTTTGAGGGCGGTGCAGTCCCCAAACCGGGAGACGAAAGCCTTGCCGTCATCAGTACCGACTTGCTGCTGGATAACACCCAGACTGACACCGATTTGTTTCTGCCGCAGCCATTACACACCTCCTGTGACAGCCTGCCTGCTCCTTGTCTCGACGAAATAGCTGATCAAAGGGAATCAACCTTTGAGGCTTCTTACTGGTCACGCGCACCGCCGTTCGCCTGCTTTTGTGGCAGCCATAACACTATCGGCTAGAGGCCGATCTGGATTACCGAACGGAGCGCTGGTACAGCGCGAGGAAAAGAACATGAAGAACTACCATGAGCTGAAAACCATCGGCCTTGAGGACTACACCCGCCTTGCTGAAGGTGCAGATCACGCCATCACCAACCTGGATTCACCGGCACAACTGGTGATGACCGATTTTCGTCAAACACCACCACTGACCATGAATCTGACCGAAAGCATCAGTGATGCCACCCAGGCGATGCGCAAGGTGCATGTGCGTTCGGTCATCGTCACCGACAGCAGCAAGGCTTTCCGCGGCATTCTGACCGTGATCGATCTGGAAAGTCGCAAGGTGCTCAGCCAAGCGACCAGCCTGGGCCTCAAGCGTGAGGACCTGAGTATAAAGGACGTGATGGTCAGTCGTGACAAGCTGCGCGGAGTGCCATTGTCAGCCCTGCAACAGGGTACCATCGGCGATCTGCTCAAGACGCTGCGTCATGAAGGTAGCATGCACATGCTGGTGGTTGACCCGGAGTCACAGGAGATCTGCGGCATTATTTCTGCCAGTGAAATTGCCCGTCGTTTGCAGGTGCCGGTTGAAATCAATCTTCAGGCGTCCAGTTTCCGCGATCTTGTGGATGTGCTTTTCGGTCGTGGAGAGTCCGTTTGATCCCTTTGTTCACGGGCCCTAAGTTCATGGGTCGTTGAATGAGCGTGGCTGAGGTTGGCACAGGTCAATCTCGGCTACTACAGGATCTGCCATACTGAACGCTTAATCCCGGAGAACAGGAGTTGGGCATGGCCAGGTCAGAAACACGGATGATGGATGGCAATGAAGCAGCTGCCACCATCGCCCACCAGCTCAATGATGTCATCGCCATCTATCCGATAACGCCGGCTTCGGTGATGGGTGAGCTGGCTGACAGCTGGAGCAATGCGGGGCGTCCCAATCTCTGGGGCAGCGTGCCGGAGGTGATTGAGCTGCAGAGCGAAGCCGGTGCCGCTGGTGCCGTACACGGTTCACTTCAGGCCGGAGCCAAAACCTGCACCTTTACCGCCTCGCAGGGGCTGCTTCTGAAAATCCCCAACATGTTCAAGATTGCCGGTGAGTTGACGCCGACAGTGTTTCATATTGCGGCGCGCTCGGTGGCAACTCACGCACTGTCAATTTTCTGTGACCACAGCGATGTGATGGCTGCACGCACCACTGGCTTTGCCATCCTGGCTTCAGGCAATGCTCAAGAGGTGATGGATATGGCCACCATTGCCGAGATGGCCACGCTGGAAGGGCGGGTGCCGGTGCTGCACTTCTTCGACGGCTTTCGTACCAGCCACGAAATCAGCAAGGTTGAGCTGGTTACAACGGCCCAGCTGCAGCAGCTGATCGACCCCGGTTTGATCAGGGCCTGCCGTGACCGAGCACTGTCTCCCGAGCACCCCTTTATTCGCGGCACCTCACAAAACCCGGATCTCTTTTTTCAGTCACGCGAAGCGTGTAACCCCTATTACGACGCCTTTCCGGCCATTGTGCAAAACGCAATGGATCGTTTTGCAGCGGTGACGGGCCGCCAATATTCGCTGTATGAGTACAGCGGAGCCGACGATGCCGAACGGGTCGTTGTGGTGATGGGATCAGCCAGCCAGACGGTGGTTGAAACCGTAGAACATCTCAATGCCGAAGGCGAAAAGGTTGGGCTGCTGAACGTACGCCTGTTCCGGCCCTTTGCCTCTGAGCGGCTGCTGCAACAGCTGCCGGACACTGTGCGTGCCATTGCGGTGCTGGATCGCACCAAGGAGCCTGGCTCGGATGGCGAGCCGCTGCTCAAGGATATCACCACAGCTGTTTTCAACGCCTGCAGCGAAGATGCCTGGCGGGGCACTGGACTGCCGCGCATTCTGGGTGGGCGCTTTGGCCTGTCATCAAAGGAGTTTACTCCCGGCATGGTCAAGGCGGTGTTCGACCATCTGGCCCGCCCGGAAGGCAAGCGTGAATTTACCATCGGTATTGACGACGATGTCACGCGCCTGAGCCTGCGTTGGGATGAAAGCTTTCGCAACCGTGCCGCGAGACAGCAGGTGCAGGCCGTTTTTTACGGTCTGGGAGCAGACGGAACGGTATCCGCCAACAAGAACAGCATTCGCATTATCGGAGAAAAGCCAGGTCGGTTTGCGCAGGGGCACTTTGTCTACGATTCGAAGAAATCCGGTGCGGTCACCGTCTCGCATCTGCGTTTTGGTCCTGAGCCAATACGCTCGGCCTACGAGGTTCAAAGCGGTGAGGCTGATTTTGTTGGCTGTCATCAGCCCGTTTTTCTGGATCGCTATCCGATGCTGGAAAAGGCAAAACCGAAAGCCACCGTGCTGATCAATACGCCTCTGACGGGAGAGGTTTTCTGGCAGTCGCTGCCGCAGCCGGTGCAGCGGCAGATGATCGACAGGCAGCTGAAGGTTTGGCTGATCGATGCCTATCAAGTGGCGGCTGATGTCGGGCTTGGCAAACGCATCAATACCATCATGCAGACCTGCTTTTTTGCGCTGACCGATATTCTGCCAAGGGATGAGGCGATTGCGCAGGTAAAAGCCGCTGTTGAGTCCACCTACGGCAAGCGCAGCGCGCGTATTGCACAGATGAATATTGCAGCCATCGACAATGCGCTGGCACATTTGCAGCCCTTTGACGTGCCGGATCAGGCACAGAGCCTGATACCGATGCACCAAGTGAATGCTGCTGACGCGACTGCTTTTGTGCGCGAAGTCACGGCAGAGTTGATTTCTGGGCGCGGCGACCGGATACCGGTCAGCCGGGTGCCCATCGACGGTACCTGGCCCAGTGGCACGGCGGCCTATGAAAAGAGGGATCTGGCACTTGAGTTGCCGCAATGGGAAGAGGAGCTCTGTACCCACTGCGGTAAGTGCGTATTTGTCTGCCCGCACTCGGTGATCCGTTCCAAGGCGTTTCCCGAGACACTGGTGAAAGGGGCGCCCGAGGGCTTCAAGGCAGTGCCGATCAAAGGCGCGAAGGACTTCCCCGAGGGTACATCGATCAGTTATCAGATCTCGCCTGATGACTGCACCGGCTGTACCCTCTGTGTCGAGATATGCCCAATTCATGACAAATCGAACCAGAGCCGCAAGGCGCTGAACATGGTTCCCAAGGACGATATCCTGGTACGTGAACGGGCTAACTGGGAGTTTTTCCGCCAGCTGCCGGAGTTTGACCGTACCGGGCTCAAGGCCAGCACCATGAAAGGATCCATGCTGATGCAGCCGCTGTTCGAGTTCAGTGGCGCCTGCTCCGGCTGTGGTGAGACGCCTTACATTCGGCTGCTCAGCCAACTGTTCGGTGATCACATGCTGGTTGCCAACGCAACTGGCTGTTCGTCTATTTATGGCGGCAACCTGCCGACTACTCCCTGGACGATGAACGCGGAAGGGCGTGGACCTGCCTGGAACAATTCCCTGTTTGAAGACAACGCCGAATTTGGCCTCGGCATGCGGGCCGCGCTGGACAAGCAAACGGAATACGCTATTGAGCTGCTGCAGGCCTTGAGTGACCGACTGGAAGCGCACCTGGTGGAGGAGTTGCTGCAGGCTGATCAGAACGATGAGGCCGGTATCCGTGCCCAGCGAGAGCGGGTTGCGAGGCTGCGCCAGCGCCTGCAGGGAATGGATGACTTGCGTGCGCATGAGCTCTATCACTTGGCAGATAAACTGTGTCGTCACAGTGTCTGGATTATCGGTGGTGATGGTTGGGCCTACGATATTGGCTACGGTGGGCTTGATCATGTGCTGGCGTCCGGTCGTAACGTCAATATTCTGGTGCTGGATACCGAGGTCTATTCCAATACCGGTGGCCAGACTTCCAAGGCAACGCCGCGCGGTGCCGTCGCCAAGTTTTCCGCCGGCGGCAAGCCGGTGGCGAAGAAGGATCTAGCCCGTATCGCCATGGATTACGAGCACGTCTATGTCGCTCATGTTGCCTATGCCGCCAAGGATATGCAGACATTGCACGCCTTTCAGGAGGCTGAAGGCTGGGACGGTCCTTCACTGATCATCGCTTATTCACCCTGTATTGCGCATGGTTTTAATCTGGCTGGCGACAACCATGAGCATCAGCGCCTGGCGGTGGAATCCGGTCACTGGCCACTCTTCCGCTACGACCCGCGCCGGGCCGAGCAGGGCGAGAATCCGCTCAAACTGGATTCCAAACCGCCTTCCATCCCCTATGCTCAGTTCGCCCGTTCCGAGGCGCGTTTCAGCATGCTTGCACGGGCCAACCCCGAAGCGTCCAAGGTGTTTCTGGAGCAGGCCCAGAGGGAGGTTAACGAACGCTACCACCGCTATGAACAATTGGCCGGACTGAGCTGGTCCGCCGTAGAAAGTGCATCGGCAGAGAGTGCGCCTGCCGGCACAGAGCCGGAAACAGGAGGCCAGAATGAGTAAGCGATTGCATACCCGCTATCTGGGGTTTGAACTGGATAGTCCACTGGTGCCTTCAGCTTCACCGTTGACAGCCACACTGGATGGCGCCTGTCGGCTCGAAGATGCAGGAGCTGCGGCCATTGTCATGCACAGCCTGTTTGAGGAAGAGTGCAGCCGTGACCATGAACTGCTGCATCATTTCTTGTATGAACAGGAAATAGGGCACTTTGAATCGGATGATTTCCTGCCCGTACCTGATGCCTTCCGTACCGCTGAAGAGCATTATCTCGAACGGCTGCAGAGTATGAAGTCGCGCCTGAAAGTACCGGTGATCGCCAGCCTCAACGGGGTCAGCCGAGACGGCTGGGCAGAGCATGCCGTGCAACTGGCACAGGCCGGCGCCGATGCACTTGAGCTGAACATCTATCATATAGCGGCTTCGGTACGCGAGAGCGGCGCCGAAGTGGAACAGCGTTATCTGGATATTCTCACCTCAGTACGGTCAGCCGTACCGCAGTTGCCGCTGGCGGTGAAGCTGTCGTCCCGCTTTTCCAGCCCGGTGCATATGGTGAACCTGCTGCGTGAAGCGGGTGCTGATGCGGTGGTCCTGTTCAACCGCTTTATTGAGCCAACTCTGGATCTGGATACGCTGAAGATAAAACCCCAATTGCAGCTGTCCAGCCCGGCCGAATTGAATGAGCGTCTGCGCTGGGCTGCAATCATCCGTGCTCAGGTGGCGCTGGATATGGCGATTACCGGGGGCGTGCATACCGGTGAAGATGTTATTCGCACTCAGCTCGTCGGTGCCGAAGTCGCTCAATTGGCCAGCGTGCTGATGCAGCAGGGAGAGGGTGTGCTGAAGCAGATGCGGGACACGATTCTGAACTGGCTGGATCAACACGAATATGAATCTTTGGATCAGCTGCGCGGCAGTGTCAGTTATGCCCGTGCCGAGGATCCCTCCGGCTGGGAGCGGGCCAACTATCTGGATACACTGGATCAGTGGTGCCCTTGAGGCAATGCGCGAAAGAAATGTCTTATAAAGGGAAAAGATTTTTCATTGAGCGGATTTTTTACTTTTCTCGGTTAACCGATCAGTTATCATCTATAGTCATTCAATACATTCATATGTCACCAGATAGTGACACACCCTCAAGGTTGAGGAAGGGGAGAAGTGCTGGTTGAATCTTAAATCAAGGCTCAGCCTCCTCGCAGTCGTACTGATACTTGCGTCAGCCGCCGCTGTCTGGATCTCGGTTCAGACCCTGGCAGAACGGATCATTACGGAGTGGGCGCTCAGATACGTTGAAAAGCAGGTTCTTTACGATAAGGAGCGGGTGCTGCAACCGCTGCTGCGTGAGATCGTGCTTGCACGTCAGCTGTCGAGCTCACCGGTGTTGATCGAATGGCTGGAAGACCCGGACAACATCCTCGCCGAGTACCGTGGCCTGATGGAGCTTGAGCGTTACCGCGAAAGCTTTACCGACAGCAACTATTTCCTCGGTATATTGCGCAATGGGCACTATTATTACAACAATGCCGAAAACGAGTTTGCCGGTGACCAGATGCGTTACCGGCTTAGTGCCTCTGAGCCGGCTGATCGCTGGTTCTTCGATCTGATCGAGCAAAACCGCGACCTGCATATCAATGTTAACCCTGATGCTCACCTTGGCGTTACCAAGCTATGGGTGGATGTGCTACTGCGTAATCCCTCGGGTGAGGTTCTGGGAGTTGCCGGTACCGGTCTAAATCTCAGTGGTTTCCTCAATGATATTGTCGACAGTGGTGAAGAGGGCATCACCAGCCTGTTCGTGAATCATCAGGGCGCGATCCAGCTCTATCGCGATCAGTCGATGATAGATTTTGCCAGTCTCACCAAGAATGACAACGAACAGAGCCGTTTGAGCGTAATGATGCCGGGCGAAGACTACACACAGTTGAAGCAGGCCATGGCGCAGGTGAAGGAAGATCCCCAGGAAGTGATCAGTCGGTTTGTCACCCTCGATGGCAAACGCTATCTTGCCGGGGTGGCGTATCTGCCTGATATTGATTGGTATGAAGTCACCCTGATGGATCTGCACCGTTTGCTGCCGCTAAGCCGGTTTAACTCCATTCTGATGATATTTGGTATTTCGCTGCTGATTACGGTACTGGTGTTTCACATTGTACTGGGCCGGGTGGTGCTGGAGCCTCTTCAAGCGCTGGACCGGGCCATTCGACGTTTCCGTAAGGGAGAATACACTGGCGAGCCACTGAATGTGCGTGCCAGTGGTGAAGTCGCACGGCTGGTGGAAGAGTTCGAAAAAATGAGTCGTGAGGTATACGAGGCGCGCACCAACCTTGAGCAGAAGGTACAGGAGCGGACCGAAGCGCTGAACCAGCTCAGCCAGACCGACCCATTGACCGGTTTGCTGAACCGACGCGGCATGGATCAGCGTTTGCGGGAAGAGCTCAAGCGCAGTGCCCGCGAAGGTCGTCCACTGGGCATCATCTGGATCGATCTGGACCTGTTTAAGGAGATCAATGATCGCTACGGTCATGCTGTCGGGGATGAAGCCCTGGTGGTGGTGGCGACGGTGTTGCGTTCGGTGTTGCGTGAGTATGACGCGGCCTCACGCTGGGGGGGCGATGAATTCCTGATCATGATCCGTGATGCAGATAGGGGCTTGGTCGAACATATCTGTGAGCGTCTGCTGCGAGTAATCCGCGGTCAGGTAGTCAGAACACCCTGCGGTGCGTCCCTGAGCATGACCTTCAGTATTGGTGCCAGTCTGACCCACACCGAAGACCATGAAGAGGTGCTGCGGCAGGCTGATGCCTCGCTCTATGCGGCCAAACAGGCCGGGCGTAACGGCTACCGGCTCTACTCTGAGGTACTGGAGCCCCAGCCCGTCCTGGAAACTGTGGATCAGACGGAAGATCTGGCGGCAGGCGGTATCAAAACTCGTCATTAAGCCGGCTGATCAACTCCTCGCGCAGGCTCAGCCGTTTTACCGCATCTTCACCCAGTAAACGCGCCGTTTGCAGCAGCAGGGTTTCACTCAAAAACTGGCTGGCGATCATGCTGTTGGTATACAGCGGACTGTCGCCCGAGCTGATCAGGGTACAATCGGCCAGCTGTGCCAGGGGGGAGTGGTGGCTGTCGGTGAGGGTCAGCAGGGGCAGTCCATACTGATGCGCCACCTGGGCCAGCATCACCGAGTCCCGACTGTACGGCTCGGAGCCGAACATCACCAGCAGGTCGCGCTTGCCCAGCTCGGCCAGCGCCTGCGCCTGACCTTCTCCGGCCGCGCCGACCACCGCCGTATCATCGCGAATCAGTCCCAGCATGTAACTGAATATTACCGCCAAGCCGAATGACTGACGCCGCCCCGCCACACGGATACGGCGCGCCTTGACCAGCATCCCGGCAGCCGTCAGCAGCTGCTCTTCATTCAGTTGGCCGGCGCTTTGGGTCAGGTTGTGGATCTGACGCTGCAGATGCTGACCGACCCGGCTGGATATACTTGCATTTTGATCACCGCTCACCAGTGCGCTGGCCTGTGCGCTGTAGTAGCGTCCCGGTTGGCTCAGTGCCTGACGGAACAGGGCCTGAAACTGCACAAAACCGGTAAAGCCCAGCAGCTTGGCCAGTCGGGTCAGGGAGGCGGGGCTGACCCCCGTAGCTTGTGCCAGCTCGGTGATGCTTTGGGTCGCGACCAGGCGAGGATCATCCAGCATCAGACAGAGCGCGTTCAGCAGCCGTTTGCCCATTGGCAGTTGCAACTCGCCGCGCTTGAGCAGGGATGGCAGCTTGCGCAGCTGAGCCAGCGAGCCGGGTGGAAAGGTGAAAGGGGTACTCATCGCATTTTTATTCCTTTTTATCCCGTTTTTGCCTCATATTCATATCTTTATGAAAATAAAAGATAAATAAGGAATTTGGTGGAAAATCCATCTGAAATATGAAAATAATTTTCCATATGATAGTCGATTATTGAAAAGATTTTCAGCTGGTCCATATTACCCCACATATCAATACCCACAGGACCCGCAATCATGTCAGTCGATGCCTATCTTCGCCCCATCAACCACTCTGAAACACTGCTGATCAACGAGCGCTCCGGTGCACTTGAAGCCAGCCGCAAGGTGTTTCGTTTCGGTTTTGGCCAGTCACCCTTTCCGGTGCCGGCGGAGGTGTCGACACGCCTGAGCGAGCACGCCGCAGAAAAATCCTACCTGCCGGTGCAAGGGCTGAAGCCTCTGCGTGAAGCTGTAGCCACATTTCATCGAGAACAGGATGGTGTGGACTGGCAGGCTGAGCGTGTACTGATAGGTCCGGGCAGCAAGCTGCTGATTTATGCAGTGATGGCGGCGTTTACTCGCGCCGAAGTGCTGTTGATTTCTCCCAGCTGGGTCTCCTATGAGCCGCAGGCGCATTTGGCTGGTCATGCGGTACATCGGCTGCAGACCACAGCAGAAAGTCATTGGCGACTGAGCGCCGAGCAGTTGGAGAAGTTCTGTGCCGCGCGTGAGCAGCCTGAACTGCCGCTGATTCTGGTGCTAAACTATCCAGGCAACCCCAGTGGCACCACCTACGGCGAAGCCGAACTGCAGGCGCTGGCCGGTGTGATGCGACGCTACAACATTCTGGTGATCAGTGATGAGATCTACGGCATGCTCAACCATACAGGCCAGCATCGTTCACTGGCGCGCTACTATCCGGAAGGCACACTGGTAACCGGAGGGCTGTCCAAGTGGTGTGGAGCCGGTGGCTGGCGCCTGGGTGTTATGCATGTGCCGGAAGCATTGGCGGGAAATCTGTTGCCGCGTCTGCTTGGTGTGGCATCCGAGACCTGGTCCTGCGTCAGCTCTCCAGTGCAGTATGCCGCCATCGAGGCCTATACATTTGGGCCGGATGTTCAGGCCTATGTCGCGCGTGAGCGTGAAGTGTTGAGCCTGATCGGCAACGCGGCTGCAGCCCGTTTGAACGAGGCGGGTGTTGCCACTGCTTCACCTGAAGGCGGCTTTTACCTGTTCCCGGACTTTGCCGCCTGGCGTGACCAGCTGGCACGACGTGGAATCCACGGCTCGGATCAGCTCTGCACAGCGCTGCTGGAAGAGGCCGGTGTTGCTTTGCTGCCGGGCACGGCATTCGGCATGCCGGCGCAGGAACTGGTTGCGCGGCTCTCCTATGTGAACTTTGATGGCGTTCAGGCTCTGCAGCCGGATGCCGATCTGGAGCAGGTTTCGCAGCCGGTACTGGAGGGCATTGGCGCCATCAACCACTGGCTGGCGCAGCAGGGTCAGGAGGCGGCCTGAGGCTGTAACACAGCGTTGCCGATTTGAGTTGTGCCTTCTGCGACTGAATACGCGAAAATCCCAATCGTTTTCAGTCGCATTTAAACAACAGTTTAGAAGGCCCTCATGAAACTCAACCATGTAAAAATTCGTACGGCACTGCTGGTCATTCTGCTGACCTTCAGTGCCGTACTCGTTCTGACCAGTATCAACGCCTGGCTGGCCGCCCGTGATGCCCATCGTGCATTGGCCGAACTGGATCGGATCACGCGTGAACAAACGGTGCCCGTCACCAACACCCTGATCACTGTGCTGCGTGCCCGACTCGCGGTGATAGGTGCCGAAGCCGAATACCAGAATGGTAATCTGGACAATGCCCGCTTCAGTCATGATGCTTCGGTGCGCTTTGCGCGGGAAGCGGCCGAGCTGTTCCAGCCCTTTGTTGTTACGCAAAAGTCTGACCTGATCAGGCCGATCGCGCAGCAGATGGAGCGCCGTTTCACACAGTTCCAACAGGCGATTGAACGTCTGAACAAGGCGCTGGAGGCCCGTAACCGCGACGCATTCCTGGCTGCGAACCTGGAAGCCCGGGACGCCAGTGAGGGTTACTATGCGGCGCTGTTGGAGTTTCAGCAACAGATGCGTATCAACAACGCCAAGCGCATGGAAGCGGCGGAAGGCACCTACCATCTGGCCACGGGGGAAGCGATAGCGGTGACTTTGCTGGCACTCCTGCTGGTGAGTCTGAGCCTGTGGTTTGTGCGGCGTCAGGTTATCGACCCGCTGCTGCTGGCGCAAAGCCATTTTCAGGCGATCGCATCGGGCGACCTGACCCGTGCAATTGATACCGCAAGCCGTAATGAGATCGGTGATCTGTTCCGTTCGTTGCAGGAGATGCAGCAGACCAAGCGCAGCATGATCCGCTCGCTGATGGAGTCATCCAGCCAGCTGGCATCGGCGGCGGAAGAGCTTAATTCGGTGACCGATGAAAGCCAGCGCGGCCTGCAGCAACAGAGTGATCAGTTACAGCAGGCCGCCACGGCCATAACAGAGTTGAGCACGGCGGTGGATGATGTGGCCGTCAACGCGGTGACCACTTCCGAAGCATCGCAGGCATCCAATCAACTGGCGGTGCAGTGCCGTGAAGGGGTGCGTATTACCACTACCGATATCCATGCGGTTGCGGAAGATGTGGCGCATACAGCCAAACAGGTAGGTGAGCTTGCCGAGCACAGTCGCAACATCGGTCAGATTCTGGATGTGATCCACAATGTGGCGGAGCAGACCAACCTGCTGGCGCTGAACGCAGCGATCGAAGCGGCGCGGGCGGGAGAGGCCGGGCGCGGTTTTGCTGTGGTAGCGGATGAGGTGCGCACGCTGGCACAGCGTACACAGTCTTCCACCTCGGAGATTGAGCGCCTGATTCAGGCGATGCGTGAAGGTACCGACAACGTGATGCAGTCGATGCAAACCAGCCGTGAGCGCGCCGAACGCACATTGCAGGGGGCCAATGCTGCCTCAACCGCCCTGGAAGAGATCTTCCAGTCAATTGGCCAGATCAATGACCGCAATCTGGTGATCGCCAGTGCCGCTGAAGAGCAGGCACAAGTCGCCCGTGAAGTGGATCAGAATCTGGTCAACATCCGTGATCTGTCCACCCAGACCGCTGCCGGTGCCAACCAGACCAGTGCCGCCAGCCGCGAACTGTCACGGCTGGCGGTGGAAATGCACGATATGGTGGTGCACTTCCGAACCTGATCAAGCGGCGCCGATCATCCGGCGCAGCACATAGTGCAGAATCCCGCCATGGCGGAAGTAGGCCAGCTCGTTGCCGGTATCGATGCGGCAGCGCACGCTGGCCTGAACATCGCGCCCGTCAGGATAACGGATGTTCAAGGTCAACTGCTGCTGTGGTTTGAGCTGATCCAGCCCGGTCAGGCTGATCTCTTCCTCGCCGGTCAGGTTCAGCTGCCTGCGGTCGGTATCGACAAACTCCAGCGGCAATACCCCCATTCCCAGCAGATTGGAGCGGTGGATACGCTCGAATGACTCGGCTATTACCGCTCGCACGCCGAGCAGACGCGTACCCTTGGCGGCCCAGTCGCGTGACGAGCCGGTGCCATATTCCTTGCCGGCGATCACCACCAATTCGCGTCCGTCCTGTTGATAGCGCATGGCCGCATCGTAAATCGACAACTGTTCACCACTGGGGAAATGGCGGGTTTCACCCCCTTCTACCCCGTCCAGCATCTCGTTACGAATACGTACGTTGGCAAAGGTGCCACGCATCATCACTTCATGGTTGCCACGGCGAGAGCCGTAGGAATTGAAGTCTTTCTGCGCTACTCCAAGTTGCTGCAGGTAGCGACCGGCAGGGCTGTCCGGTTTGATCGCACCGGCCGGGGAAATATGATCGGTGGTCACGGAGTCGCCCAAGAGAGCAAGAATACGAGCAGATGTGATGTCCCGTACCGGGTCAGGCTCGCGGCTCATTCCGTTGAAGAACGGCGGTTGTTGTATATAGCTGGACTCGGGCCAGTCATAGGTTTTGCCGGTGGCAACTTCAATCGCCTGCCACTGAGCATCGCCATCAAAAACTGCCGCGTATTCACGCTGGAACATCTCGGTGTTGACCCGCTCCAGTGCTTCGGCAATCTCGGCCTGGCTGGGCCAGATCTCTTTCAGGTAGACCGGTTTGCCATCTTGGTCTGTTCCGAGCGGCTCATCGGACAGGTTGATATCCACCCGACCAGCCAGCGCAAAGGCAACCACCAGCGGTGGTGAGGCCAGCCAGTTGGTTTTGACGGCAGGGTGAACACGTCCCTCGAAGTTGCGGTTACCGGAAAGTACGGATGCCACCGTGAGATCCTGTTCGCGCACCGCGATTTCGATTGGTTCCGGCAGCGGGCCGGAGTTGCCGATACAGGTGGTACAACCGTAGCCCACAAGGTTGAAGCCCAGTTGATCCAGTGCGGTGTTCAGCCCTGCTGCCTGCAGGTACTCGGTCACGACCTTGGAGCCGGGTGCCAGTGAGCTTTTGACCCAGGGCTTGCGTTTCAGACCCCGGTTGATGGCCTTCTGGGCCAGCAGGCCCGCCGCCAGCATGACACCGGGGTTGGAGGTGTTGGTACAAGAAGTAATGGCGGCAATAACCACAGCACCATGATTGAGTCGGAAACGTTCTCCGGCGTATTCAACGTCCGCACCACCCTGGGTGCCCGGAGCGGTCTGCCCACCTTCGGCTTCCAGATCGCTCACTGCATCGGCTGGAGGGGCACTGAGGTTCAGCGCCATCAACTCGTCAAAACGAGATTTCAGCTGGCTCAGCGCGACTCGATCCTGAGGTCGCTTCGGGCCTGCCAACGACGCTTCTACGGTATCCAGATCCAACTCCAGTGTTGAGGTAAAAATCGGCTCATCGCCTGTGTTGCGCCACAGGCCCTGTTCCTTGCAGTAAGCCTCGACCAGTGAAACCTGCTCTTCGCTGCGACCGGACAGACGCAGGTAGCGCAGGGTTTCCTCGTCCACCGGGAAGAAACCGCAGGTAGCACCATATTCAGGCGCCATATTGGCCAGAGTGGCGCGGTCGGCCAGTGGCAACTGCGCCAGACCGTCGCCGTAGAACTCGACGAACTTGCCCACCACCCCATGTTTGCGCAGCATGTCGGTCACGGTCAGGACCAGGTCGGTGGCGGTGATCCCTTCGCGCAGCGCGCCGGTGAGCTTGAAGCCTACAACCTCGGGAATCAGCATGGAGATCGGCTGTCCCAGCATCGCGGCCTCGGCCTCAATGCCGCCCACGCCCCAACCCAGAATGCCAAGGCCGTTGATCATGGTGGTGTGGGAGTCGGTGCCCACCAGCGTGTCCGGGTAGACCCAGGTTGTGCCGTCGCGCTCCTCACGCCAGACCGTCTGACCCAGATATTCCAGATTGACCTGATGACAGATGCCGGTGCCCGGTGGTACTACGCGGAAGTTGTCAAACGCGGTCTGGCCCCAGCGCAGGAAGGCGTAACGCTCGTGGTTGCGCTCCATTTCGAGTTTGACGTTGTCATGAAAGGCATTTGCGCTGGCAAAATGGTCCACCATCACCGAATGGTCGATCACCAGATCCACCGACGACAGCGGATTGACCTGCTGCGGGTCGGCCCCGAGTGCTGCAACGGCATCACGCATGGCGGCCAGATCAGCTACACCGGGAACGCCGGTAAAGTCCTGCATCAATACACGGGCCGGGCGGTAGGCGATCTCGCGCTCGGAGTGGCCACCCTGATGCTGCCAATCCACCAGTGCCTGCAGGTCTTCAAGCTGTACCGCATCGGTGTCGATATGGCGCAGCAGGTTTTCCAGCAGCACCTTGAGCGAGCGGGGCAGTCGGTTGATATCGCCCAATGAATCGGCGGCCTTCTTAAGGCTGCTGTAGGTGTAATGTTTCGACCCCAGTGTCAGGGTCTGTGTCACATCTTGTGCGTTCATGGTTTGAATCCTCCTGCCTGTGGCGTGAGTGATCGGTTTACAAGACTAGTCATCTCCCTTGGCGGCAAGCTTGCGCGCCTGCTCGGCCCAGTCCGACAGTTGCAGCTGTACCATGCCGTTTACCGTAGAGGGGGGGTAACGTCCGTCGCTGTCGGCATTACCGGCATCGCGTTCGAACAGCAGCTCGATCAGCTGATCCAGCGTATGCACGGCATGAATGGCAAAGGTGCCTTCTCGGCAGGCCGCCACCACCTCCTCACTCAGAATCAGGTGCGGCTCGTTACTGGCCGGAATGATGACGCCATGACTGCCATCCAGCCCGCGGGAGCGGCACAGCTCAAAGAAGCCTTCGATCTTTTCGTTGACGCCGCCAATGGCCTGAATTTCACCGTGCTGGTTGATCGAGCCGGTGACGGCAAAGCTCTGTTTCAGTGGCAAGCCAGTGATGGCAGAGAGCAGCACGCACAGCTCGATGGCCGAAGCGCTGTCGCCATCCACCGGGCCATAGGACTGTTCGAACACCAGACTGGCGTTGAGTGACAGGGGCTGATTACGGGCATAACGGGCACCGATGCAGGCACCGAGGATCATCACCCCCTTGGAGTGTAGTGGTCCGCCCAGCTTGATTTCACGCTCGATATCCAGCATGCGCCCCGTACCCATTCTGGCGGTGGCCGAGATGCGGCTGGGCTTGCCGAAGCGCTGATCGCCCAGCTGGAATACCGACAACCCGTTTGCCTGTCCAACGGCGCTGCCGCTGGTGTTGACGATCAGGGTGCCGCGCTCGATCTGCTGTTGCAGCAGTTCGGAATACTGGCTGCTGCGGTAGCGCTGCTGATCGATCGCTTTCTGCACATGGGGGCGACCGGTCTGTGATGCACCCTGGCGCAAGGCCCAGAAACTCGCTTCACGTAGCAGGTCGATCAGTTGGCCACGGTTGAGCGACAGCTTTTCGCTGTCGTCCATCTGGCGCGAGCTGTGTTCGATCACCGCTTCCAGCGCACTGCGGTCAAA
>ERZ1673962.160-NODE-160-length-56492-cov-122.052182_pt1 | contig 56492 bp, 50 predicted proteins | sample MGYA00580188_ERZ1673962 | MGnify/ENA primary metagenome ERZ1673962 (study PRJEB41334, sample SAMN05608104) | rock metagenome | biome: terrestrial subsurface; feature: shale formation; material: shale | place: USA: Pennsylvania ... | reverse complement strand
GTGACTACTGGCGGCTGGGCCTGCCGCTGTCGATTCTGGTGGTGCTCTGCGCCGTACCGGCGATTCTCTGGATCTGGCCGCTATGAGCAGCCAGTGGCACCGGTGCCCAGCGTCCGCGGGCGCTCAGACTACTACCAAGGCGGAAGGGAAATTAGCCCATTGAGCAATGGCAGTACACGCAGACAGATCCGACGATGGCTGCCAGAATCGCGTCGACCTGACGATGCGCAGCGCGCGGTGTCAGGCGAAACGGCATACCCTGCTTTGCGTGCGACGCCTGCAACACGAGATCGCTGATGATCCGCCAACGCCTCAAGACCCCGCTGGTATCCGCACTGCTCATCGCCATGCTGATGGGCTGGGGCGGCCATGCGCTGTCGTGGCTGAACGGCGCGGCTCAGCACGGTGCTGACGCCCACTGGCACGACGATCACCATCATCACGCTCCCAGCCATGAATGGCAGCCCGGCAACTGCACGCTGTGCCAGCTGCAACACGTGCACGCGCTTGGCGATCACATCCACGAAACACCCCATCCCATGCTTCAGCTCAGCCTGTCTGCGCAGCCCGAGCGCGCCGACCTGCCAGCCTGGCCACGGCGCGCGCTGCCTGAAGGGCCGGTGTCACGCATCGAGCGCCCACCTCGCGCCTGATCCTGCTGCGACCGCGGTCGCCTCAGGCGACCTCTTTTCACCAGCTCAGGACCATTCCATGCATTCGCAATCCCTGCGCGGGCTCGCTGCGTTTTACGCACGCCTGCGCCACCCGCTGCTGCCGGTTTTCGGCATGCTGCTGTTCTTCCTCGTGCCCGACGCACTCGCCCATGGCGTGGCCGAAGGCGACAAGGGCTTCATCCAGGAAAGCTCCGGCGTGATGCTGCTGCCGTTCATTTACATCGGCGCCAAGCACATGATCACCGGCTACGACCACCTGCTGTTCCTTTTCGGGGTGATCTTCTTCCTCTACCGACTCAAGGACGTCGGGCTCTACGTCACCCTGTTCGCAGTGGGCCACTCGGTCACCCTGCTGCTCGGCGTGCTGATGGAGATCAGCATCAGCGCCTATCTGATCGACGCCATCATCGGTTTCTCGGTCGTCTACAAGGCACTGGACAACCTCGGCGCCTTTCAACGCTGGTTCGGCTATCAGCCCGATACCCGCGCCGCGACGCTGGTGTTCGGCCTGATCCATGGCTTCGGCCTGGCGACCAAGATTCTCGAATACGAGATTGCCGCCGATGGCCTGATCGCCAACCTGATCGCCTTCAACGTCGGCGTCGAGATCGGCCAGCTGCTGGCGCTGAGCGCCATCCTCATTGCCATGGGCTACTGGCGGCGCACCGCCGGCTTCTGGCGCCACGCCTACACCGCCAACGTCGCCATGATGAGCGCCGGTTTCCTGCTGATGGGCTACCAGCTCACCGGCCTGGCCCTGTCTTCGTAAGGAATTTGCCCCATGTACAACGACCAACGTCCCGACCTGAGCGAGCTGCCCAGCAGCGGCCAGCTGCTGCGCTCCACCCTCATCGCCCTGATCGCCGCCGGCGTGCTGCTGGTAACCGTGGTGATGCCCGCCGAGTACGCCATTGATCCGACCGGTGCCGGCCGACTGCTGGGCCTGACCCAGATGGGCGAGCTGAAGCAGACCCTGGCCGAGGAAGCCGCGACCGAAGCGCAGCCGCCGGCCGAAGCCGCTCCAGCCGAACCTGCCGCAACTACGCCGGACAAGGAGGAACCGGTGGCGGCACAGGCCGAGCCAGCCCCGGCGGCAGCGCCAACGCCTGCGCAACCGGCGCCACCAAAAGTCGCCACCCAGCAGCACGAGGTGAACCTGACACTCAAGCCCAACCAGGCCACCGAGATCAAGCTGGAAATGAAGGAAGGCGCCAAGGCGAACTTCCACTGGACGGCCAATGGCGGGCGCCTCAACTACGACACCCACGGCGATCCCTACAAGGCACCGAAGGGCTTCTACCATGGCTATGGCAAGGGCAAGAATGCGCCTGAGCTGCAGGGTGAACTGGTCGCCGCGTTCGACGGCAAGCACGGCTGGTTCTGGCGAAACCGCACCAACGAGACGGTGAAACTCACCCTGCGCACCGATGGCGAATACATCACCATCGAACAGGTGTTCTGAGTTTCGTTTTCGGCGCCGCAGCACTGGCCAAACGCGGCCAGGCCTGCGGCTCGTACGGGAGAAACCCATGTCCTGGATCATCACCAAATACGCGCTGACCGCTGCCATGGTCGTGCTGGTATCGGAGGTGGCCAAGCGTAGCGACAAGCTCGGCGGCTTCATTGCCGCGCTGCCGCTCATCACCCTCCTCACGCTGATCTGGCTGTACCTGGAGAAGCAATCGCCGGAGAAGATCGCCAACCACGCCTGGCATACCTTCTGGTATGTCCTGCCGACCCTGCCGATGTTCCTGGCGTTTCCGCTGCTGCTCCCACGGCTGGGGTTCTGGCTGGCACTGCTGGCCAGCGCAGGCATCACGGTCGTCTGTTTCGGGCTGTTCGCGCTGCTCATGCGCCCCTTCGGCATAGAGCTGCTGTGACCGCCTGGCGTTAAGGCCGACGGCGCCACGTGGCGCCGTCGCTGCACACGTGCTCAACTCGCCTTGAAGCGGCTGACGTTGTCCAGCAGGGTGCCAGCAAGGTCGCTGAGGCGGCTGGCAGTGTGGTGATTGCTGCCTACCGCCTCACCGTTCTCCTCGGCCATGCGCGCAATGGTGGTCACCTGCTGGGCGATCTCGGCGGACGCCGCGCTCTGCTCGCGCAAGGCATTGGAGATCTCCGCCACGGTGGACAGCACCTGATTGGCCGCCTCGCGAATGCCACCCATGGCCTCGCCGGCCCGCTGCGCGCGTGCGACGCCCTCATTGACTCGCACCACACCCTGCTCCATGCCATGTACCGCGCCCTCTGTGCCTTGCTGGATGGCCGCAACCATCTGCGCGATCTCCTTGGTGGAATTGGCGGTACGCTCGGCCAGCTTGCGCACCTCATCGGCCACCACGGCGAAGCCGCGCCCCTGGTCACCGGCCCGCGCCGCTTCGATCGCCGCATTCAGCGCCAGCAGATTGGTCTGTGCGGCGATGTCACCGATCACCCCGACGATGGCCGATATCTGCCCGGAGCGTTCGCCCAGCTCGGCCACAGTACGCGCCGAGTCGCCCACCGATACGGCGATCTGGCTGATTTCATCGACCACCGCGGCGACGATCTCACCGCCCTGACGCGACAGTTCGCCAGAGCGATGCGCCAGTGCATCGGCCTCGCCCGCGTTGCGCGCGATGCTCTCGATGCCGACGGTCATTTCTTCGACCGCCGCCGCCATGCTCGATGCGGCGTCGCTCTGGCACTGCGAGGCGACATGGATCTGCCCCGAGGCGGTAACCAGGCTGCGCGCCGAGTCGGCGACATGGTCGGAGTTGTTCTTGATGCTGCCGATCAGCCCGCGCATGGCGTCAGCCATGTCGTTGAAGCTGCCGGCGACGAAGCGCAGCTCGTCGCGCGCAGCCAGATCGATATGGGTTGTCAGATCGCCAGCGGCGAGCCGCCCGCTGCCGGCGCGCAGGCTGCGGATGCTGGCCATCACCGACAGATAGGCACCCACCGAGAGATAGCCGATCACCGCCAGCACCACCAGCAGCACGGTCAGGTTGCCGAGCAGCACCTGTCGGGCGTCCTCGATACGCTGTTCGAGCAGGCCGTCCAGGCTTGGCAGCAGCACGTCGCGCATCTGCGCATAGCCGATGCTGATCGCCTCGGTGGTCATGTCGAAGAACTGCGCTGACGAGGTGCTGCTGAAGTCAGCACGCACCACCATGTCCTGCACCACCGCATTGATCACCTGGCCACGTTCGCGCATGGTGGCGACGGCGCGGCTCAAAGGCGGCTGGAGTTCCGGCCGCTCGGCAACCACCTTGTCGATACTGCGCTCCATGTCCTGGGTCGCCGACTTGATTTGCTCGGTCAGCACAATCAGCGCAGTGCGTTGCGGCTCGCTCATCTCGCCCCTGGCCAGTATCGCCGAGGCACTACCGCGCAGGCGGCCCAGCCGCTCGATCAGAAACGGCATGCGGCTAACCGCGGTGGTCATCAGGTAATAGGTCTGCGGCTCGGGATCGAAGGTCAGCCCGTAGGCGTCCGCCACCTGGGTCTGGAAGTCCAGTAGTTGGGCGATCAGCGCGGTGTGCGCGTCATAGCTTTGCGGCTGGGACCAGCTCTGCACGGCCCGCTTGATGCCATCCCAGTCTCGACCGATCGCCTGCCACTCGCGCGTGCCGCGCTTGTCCTCGGCCAGTGCCTGGCTCATCTCGACCAGTGCGGTATCGACACGGGTTTGCAGGGCGGAGCGCCGATCCGCCATGTCCGTGTTGCCGCCGAGCAGCATGGCGGACACGCCGCGATGCTGCTGGGTCAGCTCAATCAGGCTCGACAAGGGGCGCGCCAGCGCTGTGGCGACCAGCTCGCTCTCCGCTCGCTCGATGGTGCGGTTGAGCTGGCCGGCGAGGGTCAGCATCAGGCTGGCGAAGGCAAGGAAGACCAGCAGCCCCAGCACACCGAATTTGATCGGATAGCTGAGCCGGTTCATCAACAGTTCGGCGGGGGAAAACAGCAATTTCATGGGACATGTCCTGACGTGACGTGACGTGGCACTGCACGGCGCCGCTCGACGTCGTGGCACTCCGGACGCGGCGCCTGGCTAAAGCCAGACTGAGAGTGGCAACCGAACGCGCGGGAGTTGCCGCGCAAAATACGGAGCCGACCGGGCGGTCACCGTGACCACGATCAAGAACGGGAGCCAGGAAAACGGCGCCAGCCGACCATCCATCCGGATGGGCCTGTTGGCTGCGGCAGGCCCCGTGAATTTCCGTTCGGGACGGGCGAACTCCGGCGCGCCGACGCACTCCCAAACACCCAGTGCATCTCCTTCTTTGGCGGTAGGGCTTTACCTGCGCGAACCAGCGTGAATAATGCCGCCCCTTTTCGACGCGACGAGGTAACCATGACGGCGCCAGCCACCACAGCGACTCCGCCCCTTTCCGCCCGCGCCGTGCTGCTGCTCGAGCTGGCGCTGGCCATGGGTGGCTTCGCCATCGGCACCGGTGAGTTCGCCATCATGGGCCTGATGCCGAACGTGGCCGAGGGGCTGGGCATCAGCGAACCCCAGGTCGGCAACGTGATCAGCACCTACGCCCTGGGCGTGGTGGTGGGCGCACCGTTACTGGCGATCCTCGGCTCACGGCTGTTCCGCAGGCACCTGCTGCTGTTGCTGATGGGTTTCTTCGCCTTGGGCAACTTTGCCAGCGCCCTGGCGCCGGATTACTCGACGCTGATGATCTTTCGCTTCGTCACCGGCCTGCCCCACGGTGCCTATTTCGGCGTGGCGATGCTGGTGGCTGCTTCCATGGTGCCGCCGGACAAACGCGCCCAGGCCGTCGCCCGCGTGCTGATGGGGCTGACCGTGGCGATCCTGATCGGCAACCCGCTGGCCACCTGGCTCGGACAATGGGCGAGCTGGCGCTATGCGTTCGCCCTGGTTGGTGCCATCGCCCTGCTGACGGTGCTGCTGGTGGCGCTGTTCCTGCCGCCGAACCGCAACGAACCGCGCAACAGCCCGCTGCACGAAATCCGTGCGTTCAACCGGCCACAGGTCTGGCTGGCGCTGGCGATCAGCTCGATCGGCTTCGCCGGCATGTTCTGTGTTTTCAGCTACATGGCGCCGACGTTGCTGAACGTCACCGGCGTTAGCGCCGGCTGGATTCCGTTTGCCCTCGCCGCGTTCGGCCTTGGCGGCATCGTCGGCAATCTGGTCGGCGGCTGGCTGTTCGATCGGCTGCGCTTCAAAGCGGTCGCCTGGCTGCTACTGTGGAGCGCGCTGGTGCTGCTGGTATTCCCGCTGGCAGCGCACTCGGTGTGGACGATCTTTCCGGCGGTATTCGCGGTGGGCACCATGGTGTCGCTGTCGCCCGCGCTGCAGACCCACCTGATGGATGTCGCCGCGGATGCGCAGACCCTCGCCGCGGCGTCCAATCATGCCGCCTTCAACATCGCCAACGCCCTTGGTCCGTGGCTGGGCGGGCTGGCGATCACCGCCGGTTTCGGCTGGACATCCACCGGCTATATCGGCGCGGCTACCGCCGTTGGCGGTCTGCTGGTGTTCGCCTGGGCCTGGAAGATCGAGCGCGCGGTACAGGACGCCGATGCCGGGCAGGCGACCTGCTGCTCCTGAGGCCGAAGCCGGCCGTCCGCTCGTGACGACAATGGCGCGCAACATGCAGTAATCAGTGAAGCGATGGCCCGCCTTGCAGATCATTCGGCAAGCGGGTCCTATCTACGATTCCCGATTTCGAGACCCTGACCTTGCAGCATTTCTTCCTGTTCCGCAGCAAAGCCCGGCGGCTCTGCCTGCTGCTGATTACCCTGTTCACCGTCGGTCTTCCGGTCGGCTGTTCGGTGCTCGAACAGAAAGAGCGCGAGCTGGTGTTCCGTATCGAACCGGGCGCCGCGTCCTGGTTCAGCGGCCTGCCGCGTGGCGTCGAAGAGTTGCAGCTGACCGACTCGGCGTTCGGCGACCAGCAGAACATCCACGCCTGGTGGTGGCCGGCCGCCGAAGCCGATGCGCCCGCCCTGCTCTACCTGCACGGCGTGCGCTGGAACCTCACCGGCCACCTGTTTCGCCTGGAGCAGCTGCGCGCGCTGGGCTTCTCGGTGCTGGCCATCGACTACCGCGGCTTCGGCCAGAGCCTTGGCGATCTGCCGTCTGAACGCAGCGTCTATGCCGACGCGCGCATCGGCTGGGAGCGCCTGAAGACGCTGCAGCCGGACGCCGGCAAGCGCTTCATCTACGGGCATTCCCTCGGCGGCGCGGTGGCTGTCGACCTGGCCGCCGAACTCGGGCAGCAGGCCGAGCGCGACAGCGTACCGGCCGAGGCACGCGCGCTGATCATCGAGTCGACCTTCACCTCGCTGGCCGACGTGGCGACAGCCGTGTCCGACACCTCGCTGCCGGTGCGCTGGCTGCTGTCGCAGAAGTTCGATTCGCTGGAGAAGATCGATCAGATCGGCATGCCGCTGCTGGTGGTGCACGGCACCGATGACCGCTATGTGCCGCCCCGCTTCAGCGAGCAGCTGTATCAGGCTGCGCGCCAGCCCAAGCAATTGCTGCTGGTCGAGGGCGCCACCCACAACAACAGCCTGCGCGTGGCGCTCGGCGCCTATGGCCGAGCGCTGCAGGCGCTACTGGAATCGGGCGGGCAACGCCTGGGTGCCGCGCAGCCGCCCCTGGTGAAAGCAGCGGAGCGCGGCTGACACGTATTAGCGCTTCGCCTCCAGCCTCTCGAGCAGCGCACGGTGGAATTCTTCTGGTGCCTCGACCTGCGGTGAATGCCCAAGATCAGGGAAGGCCACCAGCGTCGCATCCGGAATCATCGCGGCAGCCTGGCGACCCAGCTCGGGATAGTTGCCCAGGCGCTTGGCGACATCCTCCGGCGCACGGTTGGCGCCCGGCGCGGTGCGATCCAGCCCGCCGATCAGCAGCAAGGTCGGCGTCCTGATCCGCGAAAACTCATGGATCACCGGCTGGGTAAAGACCATCTCCGAGGTCTGTGCCTGGTTCCAGGCGACCTGTTCCTTGCCGTCCCCGGCATACATTCCGGCGAGCATGCCGACCCAACGGTTGTACTCCGGCTTCCAGCTGCCGTTGTAGTAGAACTTCTGCTGGTAGGCCTTGATGCTGTCGAAGTCGGTCTTCAGTTCCGACTGGTAGAGCTGATCGATCGAGGCGTACGGCACGCCTTCAGCCTGCCAGTCTTCCAGACCAATGGGGTTGACCAGCACCAGCTGCTCGACTCGCTGTGGGTAGTTCAGTGCCAGTCGCGCGGCCAGCATGCCGCCCATGGAATGGCCGATTACGGTGACCTGCTCGATGTCTTCCTGCTCCAACAGCGCCTGGGTGTTGTGCGCCAGCTGGGCGAAGCTGAACTGGTAACCCTCGGGCTTGCTCGAGCTGCAGAAACCGACCTGATCGGGAGCGATCACCCGGTAACCGGCCTGGCTGAGCACCTCGATGGTGCGCTCCCAGGTCGCCCCGCAGAAGTTCTTGCCATGCAGCAACAGCGCCGTGCGGCCGTTCGCCTTGCCCTGCGGCTCGACGTCCATGAAGGCCATTTCCAGCGCCTTGCCCTGGGACTCGAAACGGTAGTGCTTGAGCGGGTGCGGATAGCTGAAGCCTTCCAGCTGCGGGCCGTATGCGGTTCGGCTTTCGGCCAGCAGCGGCAGGCTCAGGGTTAGACCGGCGGCAAGCGCCATGGCGGACACGGCTGTTTTCACGCGCGACTCCTGTTCGGTACGAATCGGGAAACTCCGTACATAGGAATGCATTCGTGCAGCCGGGTTCGCGGTCGGATTGCGACAATGCATGTCCCGACCGCGTCAGCCCATCTCTTCGCTTACAGACGGAAGCGCCCGACCAGCTGGTTGAGCTGCGTCGCCAGGCGCGCCAGCTCGTCGCTGGCCACCGAGGTCTGCTGCGCGCCGGTGGCGCTCTGCTCTGAGATGTCACGGATGGCCACCAGGTTGCGATCCACCTCCCGCGCGACCTGTGCCTGCTCCTCGGCGGCGCTGGCGATCACCAGGTTCATCTCGTTGATCTGCCCGACGCGCTCGGCGATCAGCCCCAGCGCCTGATCCGCTTCGCCGGCCATGGTCTGGCTGCGCGTAGCGAATTCACTGCTCTGCTGCATGTCGCGCACCGATTGCTCGGTAGCGCTCTGGATCGCGCCGATCATGCGTTCAATCTCCTGGGTCGAGCTCTGCGTGCGCTGCGCGAGGTTACGCACCTCGTCGGCGACCACCGCGAATCCACGTCCAGCCTCGCCGGCCCGCGCGGCCTCGATGGCGGCGTTGAGCGCGAGCAGATTGGTCTGGTCGGCGATCGCGCGAATCACATCCACCACCTGCCCGATGCTCGCAGCCTCTTGGGCCAGGTGGGTCACGGTGGCCGCGGTCTGCTGCAGCTTGTCGCTCAGCTGGTCGATGGTCTGCCGCGTGGCAGTCACCTGGCGGCGTCCGTCGTCGGCAACCGTCTCGGCATTGCGCGAAGCATCGGAGGTGCGGTTGGCGTTGCCGGCCACTTCGTCCACCGCGGCGGACATCTCGGTGACCGCGGTGGCGGCCATCTGCACTTCCTCGTTCTGCTGATGGATGCCCTGGGCGGTGTGCTGGGTGACGGCGTGCAGCTCCTCGGCAGCCGACGCCAGCTGGGTCGCCGAGCCCTGGATGTCCTGCAGCGTATCGCGCAGGGTGCGCTGCATCTGTCGGATCGACTGCTGCACCTCGGTGATCTCGTCCTTGCCGCGACACTCGATGGTGCGACTCAAATCACCCGCTGCCACCGATGCCGCGGCCTGCTTCAACTCCTCCAGCGGCCGGCTGATGCTGCGCAACATCACCGTGGCGAACAGACCGCCGCCAACCAGCAGCGCCAGCAACAGGCCGATGTTCAACAGGCGGTTACGCTGATAGAGCGCCTGCGCCTGTTCGTACTCGGCCTTGGCCTCGCCCAGTTGCAGCTCGATCAGCTGGGTAAAGCCTTCGGATATGGGATCGATCAGCGGATACAGATCGTTGATGACAAACGCCGCCAGCCGCTTTTCGCTGTGCCGGTCCAGCGTACGCTCAAGCCCATCGAGTGGTTCGTCCGCAGCCTTCATCAGGGTTTCGATGCGCGTCGCGATCAGTCGCTCGGCGTCAACCAGTCGGGTGTTCAGGTACGCACTCCAGAGACGGTTGATCTCGGCGCGGGCGTTGCGCACCTCGTCACGCGCCTGGCCATAGCTGAGCATGCCGCTGCGAGTCTTGTGCGTGGTATCGACGATCTTCACCGCGTACAGGTCGACGATCAGCTTGAGGTCACGCAGCGGCACGACGCGATCCAGGTACACGGTGTTCAGCCCGGCGACGCTGCGCTGCTGGGCATTGAGCCCGGTCAGCCCGATCACCAGGCAGGCCGCAAGCATGGCCCCGACCAGAATCAGCAGGCGGGCACGGATTGTCAGTTGCTGCATCATTCGTTCTTTTCCATATGGCGTGCCGTTCGTGAGGAGCGGCAAATTGGCAAAAGTGAGGCATAACGGTCGAACCGGCGCGTCGGGCGAGGGACGTGCCGCGTGGTCCTGTTGCAGGACGCGAATCGCGGAAGAGGAAGCGGGAGCGTGATCTTGTTGTTGGGTCTACAGACGCCTGCCGAGCACAGGCGAAATGCCAGCACGCGAGATCATATCGGCCAAGCGTGGTCGCCCTTTAATGAAAAATCATCGCAAGCTGCATGCCAGAGCGGCCGGGCAGCACATTGCGCAGCAAGGTCGGTTCACCGACGCGGCAGTAGCCTCGCCTGCACCGCCGTTGAACTTCACTGCCCCGACGGTCATGCGATAAGACATGCGACTAATGGCGCAGCGCAGACTGTGCGCTACTACACAGCGTCAGTACCCGCAGGTGATACCTTCGCGCCCGACCAAATTCAGCAAGGGACCTGTCGTGAAGACGCTTATCCGGACCGCCGCTCTGGCGCTGACCACCATCGTCGCCAGCCATGCCTTCGCCGAGGCACCGCCACCTAGCAACTTGGCCGAGGCGGTGAAGCAATTCTCCGAATACAACACCCGCCTCGACCAGGCCCTGGCGCAGGAGCAGACACCGGAGAACATGGCGCAGATCCACGAACTGACCTACACGCTGAAAGCGGCGCTGGAGAAAATCGTCGAGGAAATGGACGGGCTGAACGATACCCTGGAGGGAATCCACATCGCCTCGGAAGCCGAGAGCGCCGACGAAGTCAGCAGCTACGGTGCTGACTATCTGAGGACTGCGCGGACGGTGATCAAGTAATCCGCCGCATCAGGGCTCGACCGGCACGATATCGAAGCCGATGCGGTTGTCGCTGATGACGCGATATTCCAGCGTCTGCCCCGCCTGCACCTGCGCCAGTTTCTCGCGGCGCAGGCTGAGCTTGCCACACAGCGTGTCGTCCAGCAGATCGGTGCCGATGCTGACGATCCGCGCACCGGCCGGCACCTGAAAACGTACCACCTCGCCGACGTGGATGCGCGCAGCCAGCTCACGATCGATCAGCACGGCGATGTAGCAGCCGCCGCCACGCAAGCCGAAATCCCGCGTCACCACCACCTCACCGGCGTTCTCCAGGGGCTGTTGGTAGGCCAGCACCCGCTCGGCCGGCACCGGTTCGATGTCCTCGGCATCGGGCTGCCAGGATGAACAGCCAGCCAGCGACAGCAGTGCAGTGAAAGCGAGGGTCAGACGCATGGAAACTCCTTGGCCGGGGCTGAAATGGCGAACCTGGTCGTCGAGCATGCCAGAGCGCCGAATGATTGCTAGAGTCTGACTACAGTTTCGTATCGATGACGGCAGGCACAACGTGAACAACCCGGACGACAGCCAGCCACGCTTCTGGCGCGACGCCGCCCTGCCCTTCCTCGAGGCGCGGGCGGTCGCCGATGGGCGCAGGGTCTGCTATGCGCCGCACTGTCACGAGACCTTTTCCATCGGCGCAATCACCGCCGGCGCCAGCACCTACTTCAACGGCACGGCACGCCAGCGGATCGCCCGCGGCGCCGTGGTGATCATCAATCCGCAAACGGTGCATGCCTGCAACCCCATCGACGGCCAACCCTGGTCGTACCTGATGCTCTACGTCGACACGGGCTGGCTGGGCGCGCTGCAGCATGAACTGGGCGTCAGCGCCGACGGCCGCTTCATTCCCTACACGCCGATCCAGAGCCTCGACCCGGCGTTGTTCACCGGGCTGACCAGGCTGTACGCCACCCTGCTCGACCCGCAGGCGGACACGCTGCAGCGGCAGAGCGCGGCGGTCGAGTACTTCACGCTGCTGCAGCAGACCCTTGCCCCGGCAGCCGCCAGCCCGGGCGCAGAGCCCGTCGAACAGCTGCGACGGGCGGCCGACTACATTGCCGAACACTGTACCCAGGCGCTGCGTCTGGAAGACATCTGCCAGGCAGCCGCGCTGTCGCCGTCCTATCTGATCCGCACCTTCAGGCAGCACTACGGCATGACCCCGCATGCCTATCTGCTCAACCGTCGCATCCAGCGCAGCCAGCACTGGCTGCGCCAGGGTCATGACCTCGCCGAGGTGGCGCTGGCCGCCGGCTTTGCGGACCAGGCGCACTTCCAGCGCACCTTCAAACGTCAGCTGGCGGCGACGCCTGGGCAGTACCGGGATCGCATCGCGCCGGGCTCAGCCCGCCACTAGATAGAACGCACTGCCTGCCAGCAACAGTGCCATCGTTCGATTGAGCCAGCGCACCCGCCCCGGCTCCTGCAGATAGCGGCTGAGAAAGGCGCCAGCTCCGGCCCAGCAGGCAATCGAGCCATAACAGATGACGAAATACAGGCCGGCGAACAGCCAGACCCGCAGCACATCGCCATTTGCCGCGAACAGCCCCATTCCCGCCACTGACGCCAGCCAGGCCTTTGGATTGAGCCATTGCATCAGCGCGCCGTCGAGCAGCGACGGGCCATTGCCGGCCGCAGCGGGTTCCAGACGGCCATCATCGACTGCAAGTCTCCAGGCCATGTAGAGCAGGAAGGCGACCCCGCCCCACTGGATGCCACGCATCAAAATCGGCGCCCGCTCGAGCAGCTCGTAAAGCCCGAGGCCGATCAGCAACAGCAACAGGGTGAAACCGACAGTTGCGCCGGTGATGTGCCGAGCACTGGCGCGAAAGCCGAAACGCGCGCCACAGTTGAGCGCGACCAGATTGACCGGGCCAGGAGTGATCGACGAGGCCAGGGCGAACGCGGCCATCGAGAGATAGGGGTCCATGAGTACTCTGCTTACCAGTGGAAGATGGTGGGCAGGCTATGGGCCCGACAGGGCATGGTATTGAAGGAAATTGCCCTAGTGGCCTGTGTGGTGAGTTGGTTGAGGCAAGTTCGGATGAACAGGGCTCCGAGACAAGGCGCCGCGGCGAGTCATAGCGGGCTATGGCAAGGAGCAGCAACACAGTATCGGTGCCATGGGCGCCGAAATTGCCCGACTGAACTTACCAAACAGGCGGCTATGTCTACAGGTGATGGCTCCCCGGATAGGGACGCGCTTCCTCCAGCTCGCCATCGCGACCGAATACCTCGACCGACGCGGCGCGGCCGTCCATGTAGGCATCCAGCGCGCTGTACATCTCGTCCTTGGTGAGGGTTCGCAGCACGGTTTTCTGGGTTTGCTGGTCTTCCAGCTCCCAGCCCATTTCGGTGGGCCTGACCTGATAAATGTTCATGGTGACTCCTCTGGGGCGGCGATTGTCGTGGGCGGATGGGTCAGCTCGGCTCGCCGGAACCGTCTTCTCCCTGGATGTCCGGATCGTCCGGCAACGTCTCAGGCTCGTCAGGATCGTCCAGCGGCGAAGGCTGGTCGTCGTAGTCCGGGTCTTCGCCGGCGTTCTTATCGCCGCCATCGGTCATGGTTACATCAGGCTCATCGCCTGCCTGCTGGTCATCTGCCTTCATGGTTGCCTCGGCTGTCGCGGGTGGATGACTGATATCGATTGGAGGCGACAAACCACGCGACGTTCGAACCGCACGGCACCGGCGGTCCGAAGGTTGCCGTGGCGCCGCCGCAGGATTGCCCGACCGATCCCGTGCCACTATCGGCGGGCGCGACCATGCAACCGATTGCACTGCCCGAGCCGCTCCACCACACTGCCCCCTCACACCCAACCGCAGTCGGAGATTCCATGCAGACACTCACCCCACAATCCCGCGCGGCCATTCTCGAAAACCCGGAAGCCCTGGAATGCACCCTGTACCGCCCCGACGAATACGACGAGGAAGCGGAAGAGCAGGATCTTGGTGACGCGCGCATCGTCATCAGCGGCCCCTTTGAAGCGCCAGCCGAATGGGATGCCAAGGACCGTGACGACTACTTCGACGGCACCGCGCCGGAAGCCTTCGTCGTCGCCCGCATCGCATGCCAGGCAGCGCCCGACTCCGGCGTCTACTTCACTGCCGTGCCCGGCGACTACGCCGCCGTCACGGAAAGCCCGGGCCAGGTATCGATGTTCTACGTCTGGGACTGCCTGAACGATGCCGAAGGCCAGTACGTGCTGATCCGCGAGGAAGAGGACGACGAGGTCTGATCCACCTCCGGCGATTACATCCACCGGGCGTGTTCCGGTGGATGCGCGAAGCGACATCCACCCGGCGATTCAGCAGAGTCCGTCGGGTGGACCTCGGCGCAGCCGTGCCGTCTCAAGCAGCAGCACCGGCCTGGTCCAGGCTGCCGTACGAATCCATCCTGCAGGCAAGTTTCAGCCCAGCTAGCCCAACCGCCTGACGATCCGCATCATCATGCGTTTCATTCAAGCGCCGACCTCATCGCCCTGCTTCGCTGTCTACCCCCTAGAGATTCCATTCGCCCACACGACGAGGACCTGCATGCGTTCCATGATCAGCGCCTGGCAGTCACCGGTTTCGCGCATGAAGCTGGTCGCCGGCCTTCTGTTGCTACTGGCCGCCCTGCTCTACATCGTCGCGACACGCTTCGAAGCCAGCCATCCGGCCTGGGGCTACGTCGCCTCGTTCGCCGAAGCCGCCATGATCGGCGCGATCGCCGACTGGTTCGCCGTCACCGCGCTGTTCCGCCACCCGCTGGGTCTGCCGATCCCGCACACGGCGATCATCCCGCGCAGCAAGGCACGCATCGGTCAGAACCTGTCCAGCTTCATCACCACGCATTTCCTCGCCACGCCGCTGGTGCTGGCCAAGCTGCAGGAACTCGACATCGCCTCGCGCCTGGCCGGCTGGCTACGCCATCCGAGCAATGCCGAGGCGGTCGGCCGCAGGCTCACCGGCGTTGCACATTTCGGCATCGCCGCGCTGCATGACGAACGCGTGCGCGCCTTCGTCGAGGCCAAGGTGACCACGCGACTGCGCAGGTTCGACCTCTCCGCCCCGCTGGCCCAGGCCTTGCGCGTGCTGACCAGCCAGGGCCGGCATCAGGCGATGCTCGACGAGTTACTGATCCGCCTCGATTCGATCATGCAGGATGAGGAAACCCGCGCGCTGGTCGCTGACGCCATCAGCCGGGAAATCCGCACCCTGCGCTATCTCGGCCTGAGCCGGCCGGTGAGCGGCTGGTCGGCGAACAAGTTCGTCGACGGCCTGTCAGCGCTGATCGCCGAGATCGCCGCCGACCCCGAGCACCTGATCCGCCAGCGCTTCGACGAACACGTCAGTGAATACATCGAGCGCCTGGAGCAGGACCCGCAATACGCCCTGGAGGTCGAGCGCATCCTCACGCAGCTCCTCGAGCACCCGGCCACCAGCGCCTATTTCGGCAATCTCTGGCAGGAACTCACGGCCTGGCTGGAAAACGATCTGGCCAGCGACGACTCACGCATCGGCCGACGCATCGTCAGCCTCTGCCGCGGCCTCGGCGACGGCCTGGCGGCGGACGATTCCATGCGCAACTGGATCAACGAGCAATTGCTGGCCGCCGCACCCGGTCTGCTGGAGCGCTACCGCGGGCAGATCGGCGCTTATATCGCGCAGCGAGTGGAGAACTGGGAAAGCCGTGAGCTGGTCGAGCAGCTGGAACAGAGCGTCGGCAAGGACCTGCAGTACATCCGCATCAACGGCACGCTGGTCGGCGGGCTGGTCGGCCTGGCGCTACACGCCCTGACGCAGCTGCTGGCCGGCTGAATGCCGCTCAGGCGCGGCGCTGGCGCTCGCTCAGTTCGCTGAGATCGACGGGGCTGCCGGGCGGCTCATCGCAGCGCAATTTCGCCGGGACACCGCTCAGGTACCAGAGGCGACTGGCCAGATCGTCGGCATCGCGCGGATCGTGGGTCACGCAGATCATCGCCATGGCCGGGTGCTGATCCAGCAGGCGCGCGATCAGGCCGCGCAGCTCGGCGGCGCGCTCGGCATCCAGCGAGGCGAAGGGTTCGTCGAGCAGCAACAGATCCGGCTTGATCGCCAGGCAGCGCGCCAGTGCCGCCCTGCGCGCCATGCCCAGCGAGAGCTGATCCGGCAGGCTGTCAGCCGCACCGCTCAGCCCGACCTCGGCCAGCAGCCGCTCGATGTCCGCCGCGCTCGCGCCGACCAGCGCCAGGTTCTGTCGCACCGTGCGCCAGGGCAACAGGCGATGCTCCTGAAACAGGTAGCCGACGCGCAAGCCGGCGCGCTGCTCGATCATCGGCCGCAGCTGCGGATCGAGCCCGGCGATGCCGTTGAGCAGCGTCGTCTTGCCGACACCGGACGGCCCGAGCAGACAGATGCGATCGCCTTCGCGCACCTGCGCATCGATCACGCCCAGCACGGGATGACGGCCATCCAGGCGCAGCTCAAGCATGGCGCACACCCGCTTCGCGCCAGGACGATGCGCGACGCTCCAACGGCTGCAACAGCGCCAGTTCGATCAGCTGGACCACGGCGATGAACGCCAGGCTGTAGGCGAGGATGCTCGCCACGTCGAACACCTGAAAGGCCATGTGCAGCTGAAAGCCGATGCCATCCGAGCGCCCGAGCAACTCGACCACCAGCACGATCTTCCAGATCAGCGCCAGCCCGCCGCGAGTGGCGGCCATCAGGTAGGGAAACAGCTGCGGCAGCCAGACATGCCTGATCCGCTGCCAGCGCGTGAAACGGTAGACCAGCGCCATCTGTTCCAGCTTGGGATCGATACTGCGTGCGCCCTCGCGCACGGTGACGGCCACGTTCGGCACCTTGTTGATCACCACCGCCAGTACCGCCGCGGCTTCCACCAGACCAAACCAGACGTAGAGCAGGATGATGGTGACCAGCGCCGGCAGGTTGAGAAACAGCACCAGCAGCGGATCGAGCACGGCATTGGCCAGCCGCGAGCGGCCCATCCACACGCCTAGCAGCGTGCCCAGCCCCATCGCCAGCACGAAGGCGAACAGCACGCGACGCAGGGTAACCAGCAAATGTTCGGGCAGTTCACCGCTCTGCGTGGCCTGCCAGAAGGTGTCGAGCACGGCGGCCGGACTCGGCAGCAGCGGCGTCTGCACGACCAGCGCAATCAGCGTCCAGAGTGCCACCGCGCATGGCAGGGCGATCCAGCAGGCCCAGCGCGAGCCGTTCATGGCGTGCTCTGGAACGACGCGGCCGGCATCAGTTTCGCCGGATCGGCACCGGTGAGGATCAGCAGTCGCTGCAGGTCGGCGATACGCCGCTCATCCAGCGGCTGCGGGATGCCGGCGAGGAAACTGTCACGCAGCGCGGCGAACACGCCATCCTCGTCGGCACGCATCAGCGACCGCAGCGCCTGCCAGTGCGCCGGCTCGCTGGCGAGCTCGTGCTTGGTCTGGCCCAACGCCATGGCGAAACGCTGCAGCAGCGCCTCATGCTCGACGGCCCAGGATTCGGAGAACAGATAGCCGAGCACCGGCAGGTGGGGATCAAGCTCCAATGATCGGAGCAGATCATCGAGACTGAACGCCACCTGCACACCACCCTCGCCACGCATGCGCGCGGAGAAATGCCAGAAGGTCAGCAGCGCATCCACCTGACCGCGGCGCAGCGCCTGGCTGAGCAGTGGCGGTGCGGCGTACTGAACAGTCGCCCGTTTGGACAGATCGATTCCGTCCTGGGCCGCGGCATGCTGCAGCAACTGCCAGCCCAGCCCGTCCGGCCCGCCAGCGACACCGATGCGCTTGCCGCGCAGGTCGGCCAGCGTGCGGATGGCGCTGCCTTCGGGCACCAGCACCTCACCAATCTGGGAGGAGAAAGGTACGTAGCGATAAGCCGTGCCGGCCTGGTAACGCGCCTGCGCCCAGAGCAGATCGCTCACCGCGCCGTCGACGCTGCCGCTGGTCAATGCCAGTCGCGAGGCCGGCACATCGGCCACCAGTCGCACCTTCAGCTCGAAACCGTTGGCGCGGTCCAGCCCCTGACGCTTGAGATGCTCAAGCTCCCAGTGCGGCGTGCCGAACTGCAGCACGCTGAGGGTCAGCACCGGCAGCTCCTGCGCCTGTGCCCACAGGGGCAGCAATACAAGCGCCAGCAGCGCGCGGCGAGCGCGCAGAACGAACGGGGTGAGGAAGGGCAATGAAAGCATCATGCCCGCAGGGTACGAAGCCCCCAGGCGGGCACGAATTGTACTTTGGTGCCTGTTGGCTGCTGCGATGGTCGCAGCGGGCTTGACCCCGCCACGACATCGCGGCCTGGCTCAGCCCTGCGTGGCGATCCGCTGCTGCAAGCGCGCCTGGAGCTTTTCCAGATCGGCCGGATCGGCCTTGCCGGCGGCATGAATGCCGAGCCCCTCGCCCGAGTAGCGCGGCACGATATGCACGTGGATGTGGAACACCGTCTGCCCCGCCGGCGCACCATTGAACTGCGCGACCTGCACACCATCCGGCTGCAGCTCGTCGACGATCACCCGGGTGAGCTTCTGCACCACGGCCATGACCTTGGCCAGCGCTTCGGTATCCACATCGAGGATGTTGCAGGCCGCCGAGCGCTTGGGAATCACCAGCGTGTGGCCGAAGGACTGCGGGAACAGGTCGAGGAAGGCCAGTACGTCGTCATCCTCGTAGAGCTTGTAGCAGGGCGCATCGCCGCGAATGATCTGGGCGAAGATGTTCTGCGGATCGTAGGGCGTGGTCAGGGACACCTGGAGTTCTCCGGCAAGTGGAAAAGGCAGACATTAGCATTCTCCGCGCGGCTGCGACCCGTGCAGCGATGCTTCGGAACGTTGCGGGCCTGGCCGCGTTCTCAAGCTCATCACCCCCGCGATCCGAGGTTATTCCGATGCACGTACGCGCCGTCGCCCCGATTGCTGCTGCAGTCGCGCTTTGCCTTTCATCGCTGTCTGCCATGGCCGCCGAAATCAAACCTGCCGAGCTGCTCGAACAGGCCAAGGCCGAACAGAGCGCCTATATCGAAACCGTGAAACAGCTGGTGGCGGTGGATACCGGCACCGGCCAGGCCGAGGGTCTGGCCACGGTCAGCCAGATGCTGGTCGAGCGCCTGCAGGCACTGGGTGCCGAGGTCAGCACCAGCCCGGCCGCGCCATCGGCCGGCGACAACATCGTCGGCACCCTCAAGGGCAGCGGCGGCAAGGACTTCCTGCTGATGGTGCATTACGACACGGTGTTCGCCGAAGGCACCGCCGCGGAGCGCCCGTTCCGCATGGACGAGAAGCGCGCCTACGGCCCCGGCGTGGCCGATGCCAAGGGTGGCGTGGCGATGATTCTGCACGCGCTGGAGCTGCTCAAGGCGCAGCAGTTCGACGCCTACGGCACGATCACCGTACTGTTCAACCCGGATGAGGAAATGGGTTCGGCGGGCTCGAAGAAGATCATCGCCGAACTGGCCCGCAAGCATGATTACGTCTTCTCCTACGAGCCGCCGGATCGCGATGCGGTGACCACCGCCACCAATGGCATCAATGCGGTGATGCTGGAGGTGAACGGCAAATCCTCCCACGCCGGTTCCGCACCTGAGGAGGGTCGCAACGCCGTGCTGGAACTGGCGCACCAGCTGGTGCAGCTCAAGGACCTGGGCGACCCGGACAAGGGCACCACGGTCAGCTGGACCATGATCGCCGGCGGTGAGAAGCGCAACATCATCCCGAACAAGGCGACCGCCGAAGCAGACATGCGCTACTCCGATATCAGCGAGACCGAACGCGTGCTCGCCGATGCGCAGAAGATCATCGAGAACAAGCTGATCGACGAAACCCGCGTCGAGCTGCGCGTCGACAAGGGCCGCCCACCGCTGGCGAAGAATCCGGCATCGGAGCGCCTGGCCGAAACCGCACAGCGCCTGTATGGCGAGATCGACCAGCGTATCGAGCCGATCGCCATGCGCTTCGGCACCGACGCCGGCTATGCCTACGTGCCGGACAGCGACAAGCCGGCCGTGCTGGAAACCATGGGTGTGGTCGGTGCCGGGCTGCACTCGGAAGACGAGTACATCGAGCTGTCGAGCATCGCGCCGCGGCTGTATCTGACGACGGCGATGATTCGCGCATTGTCCGCCGAAGACGCCGCACGCTGATACGCAATCCAGGCCCGAGCGAGGGGCGAAGGTCGCAGTAGGCGAAAGCCGGCGCTGCGGGTATCTTCGCCACCTCCCATTTCAGGACTGCCCGCTCGATGCTTCGCTTCGTCACCCTCTGCGCACTGGCGCTGTTCGCCTGCACTGCCCACGCCAAGGTCGAGGTGCTGCCGCTGGAACATGAAGATCAGGGCCTGGTGCTGGTCGCGCGCGTTACCGAACAGATTGCGCCGGGTGACTACGAGGCGCTGCTCAAGGGCATCATGGCCCACCCTGGCAAACACGCGCGCAAGCTGCTGATCCTCGACAACATCGGCGGCAGCGCAGCGGAAGCCATGCGCATGGGCTATCTGCTGCGCGAGACGGGCTTCGACGCCCTGGTGCCGGCGACCGCGGTCTGCCAGGGCAGCTGCATCTATCTACTGGCGGCGGGACGGCAGCGCACCGTGCGCGGCTATGTCGGCCTGCATCGGCCCTACGTCGCCAATGGTGAGTCGGCGCAGTCCATCAGCCAGCGACCACACCGCGCACCACGCATCTACTTGCGGGACATGGGCGTCAATACGCGGCTGGCGGACGACATGCAGCTGATCGAACCGTGGCGCATGCGCGTGCTCACGCCAAAGGAGCTCGCGCGTTATCGGCTGCAATAGTGTGATTCGCAGGCTGCACTACTGCATTCCGGTCGTCGCGCTATCACTCGGCCTGGCCCTCGGCATGATTGAGCCGGTTGGCGCGCTGGCCGTTCTGCTATTCGCTGGCTGGCTTGTCGCTCAGCCGCACATCCCCAACTCGCCGTGGCTGTTCGGTACGCTGCTCGGCGCCCTGTTGCTCGCCGCACATCTGCTGCCCGGCTTCAGCCCGCTGCCGCTCGGCCCACCGCAGGATCTGGGCGGTGCCTCGCCCTGGCAATTGCGCATCAGCCCGGACAAGGCGATGGTCGCGGCACTGCTGCTGGCCTGGTGGCTGGGCCAGCCACGAACGGATTGGCGCTCGATCAGACTCACCCTGCTTGCGTCAGGCGCCTGCCTGATTCTCGTCCCGCTGCTGGCGCTGGTCTCCGGCGTGCTGGGCTGGCAACCGAAATGGCCGGCGCTGTTCCTGCCCTGGCTGCTGATCAACCTGAGCATCACCTGCCTGGCCGAAGAGCTGATCTTTCGCGGCCTGCTGCAGCGTGCACTGGTCCGACGCTTCGGTGCGGTCGCCGGCATCGGCCTGGCGACCGCCCTGTTCGGCGCCGCGCACCTACCGGCCGGCTTCGGTTTCGCCGGGCTCGCCACGCTGGCCGGTCTGGGCTACGGCCTGGCCTTCCATTACTCCGGTGACCGCCTGTGGGTCGCGGTGTTTCTGCACGGTGCGGTCAACAGCCTGCACCTGCTGTTGCTGACCTATCCACTGCGCTAAGCAATATTTTTTCAACGACCCTGTCGATTCCTCCGGCGCCCGTTCGACCAATGATCGGAGCCGGCGGAAATTGCCGTATGCCCGTCTAGGCTCTTTCCATTCCACTGAAGGAGTCCACCGATGCGTTTCATGGTGATGATCAAGGCCACCCCACAAACCGAAGCCGGCGAGATGCCCAGCGAGGACGTTCTCACGGCGATGGGCCGCTACAACGAAGACCTGGCCAATGCCGGCGTGCTGCTCGGCGGCGAGGGCCTGCACCCCAGCCACAAGGGCGCGCGCATCCGTTTCAACGACGGCCAGTGCAGCGTCACCGATGGCCCGTTCGCCGAAACCCGCGAGCTGATCGCCGGCTACTGGCTGTTCCAGACCACCTCGTTGCAGGAGGCCGTCGACTGGGTCAAGCGTTGCCCGCAGTCGGCCATCGGCGATGCGGAAATCGAGATTCGCCAGATATTCGAAGCGGAAGATTTCGGCGCCGAGTTCACCCCCGAACTGCGCGAGCAGGAAGACCGCCTGCGCGCGCAACTCAATCAATGACCGCAAGGAGCAAGCAATGAAGATCACCACCTACCTCACCCTCGACGGCACCACCCGCGAAGCGTTCACCTTCTACAAGGATGTGCTGGGCGGCACGCTGGAAATGATGACCTTTGCCCAGGCGCCGGATGCCGAGCAGTTTCCCGCCGAGTACCGCGAGCGGATCATGCACGCCTGCCTGAACCTCGGCGATGGTGTGCTGATGGCCTCCGACTCCTTGCCTGACACCTGTGGTGGCGGGCCATACGAAGGCATCAAGGGTTGCTCGGTTTCCCTGCATCCGACCAGCGTGGATGAAAGCGAAAAGCTGTTCGCCGCACTGGCCGAGGGCGGCACGGTGATCATGCCGCTGGAGAAAACCTTCTGGGCCGAGCGTTTCGGCATGCTCACCGACCGCTTCGGCGTGTCGTGGATGGTTAACTGCGAGCAGGGCTGAAGCATTCAGCCCTTTTACGCCGGGGACAATCGTGGTTGATTCGCATCTGGAGAGGCAGCGACTTTTGTTATAACGTATCGCACCTTTCGGCGGGCGCAGCGAGTCTGCGCCTGCATTGCGATCATCCTGCTGTGAGCCGCTCATGCCCTCCCCCGATTTCACTCCGCCAGCCGCGGCGCGTCTGCAATCCATCGACGCGCTGCGCGGCCTGGTGATCCTGTTCATGCTGCTGGACCATGTCCGCGAAACCTTCCTGCTGCATATGCAGGTGCCCGACCCGATGGATGTGGCGGTCACCGAGCCGGCGTTGTTCTTCAGCCGCACCCTGGCGCATCTCTGCGCGCCGGTATTCATCTTCCTGACCGGCCTGTCGGCCTTTCTTTATGGCGAAAAGCACCAGGACCGCCGTGCATTGTCGAGCTTTCTGCTCAAACGAGGGCTGTTCCTGGTGGCGCTCGAATTCACCCTGGTCAACTTCGCCTGGACGTTCCAGTTCCCGCCGCAGGTTATCTATCTGCAAGTGATCTGGGCGATCGGCCTGAGCATGCTGGCGCTCTCGGCGCTGCTTTGGCTGCCGCGCCCTGCGCTGATCGTGCTGGGACTGGTGATCATTGGCAGCCACAACCTGCTCGACCCGCTGCAGTTCTCCGCAGACTCAGCGTTGCACGCCCCCTGGGCCATCCTGCACGACCGCGGCTGGATCGAGGTGTCGGAAAACCTGCGGCTGCGCACTTCCTATCCGCTACTGCCGTGGATCGGCGTGATCGCCCTTGGCTACGCTGTCGGGCCCTGGTTCGCCAGGAACGCCGACCCCGAGCGACGCCAGCGCTACCTGGGCGGCTGGGCTCAAGGTGCCCTGCTGACCTTTGTTCTGCTGCGGCTGATCAACAGCTACGGCGAACAGCCCTGGGTCGTCGGCGAGGACGGCCTGCGCACGCTGATGAGCCTGCTCAACGTCACCAAATACCCGCCGTCGCTGCTGTTCCTGTGCCTGACGCTGGGTTGCGGCCTGCTGCTGCTGCGTTACTTCGAACGCAAGCAGGGCCGCGCCTGGCTGCGACCGCTCAGCGTGTTCGGTGCGGCACCGATGCTCTTCTACCTGCTGCACCTGTACGTGCTGAAGTTGCTCTACATCGCCGCCGTGGCGATCTGGGGTCTGAACCGCGGCAATCACTTCGGCTTCGATGCGGTGTGGCCGCTGTGGCTGTGTACCCTGGCGCTGGCGGTGCTGCTGTTCCCGGCGGTGCGCTGGTTCGCCGAACTCAAGGCACGGCGCAGGGACATTGCCTGGCTGAAGTACCTCTGAAGCGGCCCTGCGACAGTGCGAGGTCCGCGGCGCTCGGCCAGCCAGCCGGTCAGGGCCGCGGCGTCGCAAAAATGCAATTGCAGCGGCGCCGGCAAAGGCTCAACCTTTCGCGGATCAGTTGAACGGCAGGAAGGAACGGCGGCGTGGATCTGTTATTTCTCGGCACTTCATCCGGCACCCCCACCCGCGCGCGCAATGTTACCGCCCTGGCCTTGCTGGAAGACACCGGCAAGAGCTGGTACCTGATTGACTGCGGCGAAGGCACCCAGCACCGGCTGCTGCGCACGCCGCTGTCGCTGCACGACCTGCGCGCCATCTGCATCACCCATGTACATGGCGACCACTGCTACGGCCTGCCCGGTCTGCTCGCCAGCGCCGGGATGATGGGGCGCAAGGCCGCGCTGACGATCATCGCGCCGCAGGGCATCGAAACCTGGGTGCGCGCCACGCTGGAGATGAGCCAGAGCTGGCTGGGCTACGACCTCGACTTTCACGCGGTCGAATCGCTGGGCGAGTGGCGCAACCTGAACATGCGCATCGAGGCCACCGCCCTGTCCCACCGTGTGCCCTGCTACGGCTACAGCTTCACCGAGGCCCGGCCTGATCCGCGGCTGGACATCGACCGCCTCGAACGCGACGGCGTGCCCCGCGGCCCACTCTGGGGCCAGCTGGCACGCGGCTTCGATGTCGAGCACGAAGGCCGGATGCTGCGCAGCGACGACTACCTGAGCTTCAGCCGTGCGCCGCAACGCATCGTCATCGGCGGCGACAATGATCGTCCCGAACTGCTTGCCGACGCCTGCCGCGGCGCCCAGTTGCTGGTGCACGAGGCGACCTACACCGAAGCGGTGGCCAACGACGCGCGCAATGACTTTGGCCACAGCACGGCGGCATCGGTGGCGCGCTTTGCGCAAACGGTCGGCCTGCCGAATCTTGTGCTGACCCACTTCAGCGCGCGCTATCAGAAGAACGCCGGGCGTGGTCACTCGATCGACGACCTGTGCGCCGAAGCCAGCGCCCTTTACGCCGGTAAGCTGCTGCTTGCCGAAGACTTCATGCGCCTGCACCTCGGCAAGGACGGCCAGCTGACGCCCGTCGAACCACCTCGCCCACGCCCGCCGCGCTGAACCGTAAAGATCGTCTGCAAACGCAGCGCCTGCAGCCCGGCTGACTACACTGGCTGCTGCACCCGCTGTCAGCGCAAACACCCAGCATCGCTTTCGATACTCGACGGAGCCGCCGATGGAACGTCTTACCGCGAAAGACTTCGCCCCCGAACTGCTCGAGCTCTACGACTTCTACGTCCACGGCAAGCTCAGCCGCCGGGAATTCCTCGACCGCGCCGCGGCCTTCACGCTGTGCAGCATGACCGCCGTGGCGGTGCTCGATGCGCTCACGCCCAACTACGCGTTGGCCCAGCAGGTCGCCTTCACCGATCCGGACATCATCGCCGAATACGTCAGCTACCCATCGCCCAACGGCCACGGTGAGGTGCGCGCCTACCTGGTCCGTCCGGCCAAGGCCGAGGGCAAGGTGCCAGGCATCGTTGTCGTCCACGAGAATCGCGGCCTTAACCCGTACATCGAAGACGTCGCACGGCGCGTGGCCAAGGCCGGTTTCGTCGCCCTCGCACCGGACGGGCTGAGTTCGGTCGGCGGCTATCCCGGCAACGACGACAAGGGCCGCGAACTGCAGGCCGCAGTCGATCCGCAGAAACTGATGAACGACTTCTTCGCCGCCATCGAATGGCTGATGGCCCACGAAGCCACCACCGAAAAGGTCGGCATCACCGGCTTCTGCTATGGCGGTGGCGTGGCCAATGCCGCCGCGGTGGCATACCCGGAACTGGCGGCGGCAGTGCCGTTCTATGGCCGTCAGGCCAATCCGGCGGATGTGGAGAAAATTCAGGCGCCGTTGCTGTTCCAGTTCGCCGAACACGACGAGCGCGTCAATGAAACCTGGCCCGTCTATGAAGCCGCGCTCAAGGCGGCCGGCAAGCACTACGAGGCCTACATCTACCCGGGCACCCAGCATGGCTTTCACAACGACAGCACCCCGCGCTACGACGAGCAGGCGGCTGAGCTGGCCTGGCAACGCACCATCGCCTGGTTCCAGCGTTATCTGAGCTGATGCGCTCCTGCCGTAGCGGGCCATACCGCCAGGCTCCAACCCTGCGCTGACCTGATTTGCCTCCAGAACGCCCGCGCGTTGTCCCGCGCATCAGTGCGGGTTTCGGCTGCATTGCCGGCCCGAAGGCTGCAGCACACTGTCGATACATCCGTCACTGCATGTTGACGTTTACGTAAAAGACCAGTACTGCTATGTGGTCCGCACCGCTCAGGAAAGCCCTCCATGACCACTAGCGCAACGCTCGGCAACGTCCCGGCAGACCTCTGGGTACAGAGCACGCATGGGCAGATGTTCGTCCGCAGCTGGTTCCCCGACGCCGGCGCGCTGCGCCCGAACTGCGCACCGATCCTGCTGCTGCACGAGTCGCTCGGCTGCATCGACCAATGGAAGGATTTCCCCGCCGCGCTCGCCCAGGCTACCGGCCGCACGGTGGTCGCCTATGACCGGCTGGGCTTCGGCCGCTCCGACCGCTTGACCGCTCCGCCTGCGCCGACCTTCGTCGAGGATGAAGCGGCGCATGGCTTCGCCCAGGTGCTGGACCATCTGGGTATCGAGCGTTTTGTGGTGGTCGGTCACAGCGTCGGCGGCAGCATGGCGGTGCATTGCGCTGCGCAATATCCAGCAGCCTGCCAGGCGATGATCACGATGTCGGCGGTCACCTTCGTCGAACCCCGCACGCTGGAAGGCATCCGCCAGGCCAGAAGCTGGTTCTCCGACCCCGCACAGCGCGAACGCCTGCGCCGCTACCACGGCGAGCGCAGCGACTGGGTACTCAGCGCGTGGATCGACACCTGGCTCGCGCCCGACTTCGCCTCCTGGACCCTCGCCCACGCCCTGCCTCGAGTCCGCTGCCCGGCACTGGCCATCCATGGCGACAACGACGAATTCGGCTCCGAACGCCACCCGCAACTGATCGCCCGGCACGCCGGCGGCCATGTCGAACAGGCGCTGCTGCCCGACGTCGGCCACGTGCCGCATCGCGAGCAGCCGGACGTAGTGCTGGAGCGGGTTGGACGGTTCTTGCGGGCAATCGGCTAAGGCCTTGCCTGGCGTTTCTCTCGGCGACAGGGCCTTCGGAAGGGCGGCGTTGCAGGAAGCGTTATTAACGGCGGATGGTCAGCCCGATTACTCGCGAGACGACCAGGGCGATGTACATCAGCCCCGCAATTTCCTCGAGCATGACCAGCGCCCGCGCCACAGGCCGCAGCGGCAGGATGTCACCGAGGCCAACACCGGAGAGTACGGTGACGCTGAGAAACAGCAGTTCCATCCACGAGCGAGGCTCATCCGGCTGCAGGTTGGCGACGAAACTGCCTGGGGCAACGAGCTGGCAAGCCGCATAAGCGTAGGCGAACGCCCACGCCAGCAGCGTGAAGGTGGCACCGACGGCAAACAGTTCGTCCGTCGTCGTGCGCTGGTCTTCCATCATGTAGCCGATCAGGCCAGCCGCCGCGTAGAAGTAGAACATCGACTCGGTCACGACCAACGCCAGGTGCAGGCCGGGCACGGCTGTCAGTTCGACGGCAAGCGTCAGTCCGAGAATCGCAGCGGCCATCAGGAACGCCAGCGAATGCAGCGTCGGGCTCCGGTTGACGATGCGCAACGCCAGGACCAGCACCACAACGCCGAATGCACCAAAGGCCGCGCGGCCGAGCGGGGTGTTTTCCATGAAGGGGTACAGCAGGATGCCGAGCAGCTGGACAAACAGCAGCGCTGCCGAGGGATAACGCACGAGGTAGGTCAGCATTGATTGCCCATCGATGTATCAGCCAGCTCGGGTGTCGCGGGAGCGGAACGCGCGGCAGGGCACTGAAAGTGCCCTTAGCCCTTGAAGCCCTTCGCCACCAGATAGACCTCACGCGAACGCGGGCGCGATGCTTCCGGTTTGCGGATCGACACCTTCTCGAACGAGCTGCGCACATCCTTGAGGAAGTCGTCCGAGCCTTCGCCCTGGAAGACCTTGACCACGTAGTTGCCGCCGGGCTTGAGCACCTGGCGAACCATGTCGAGGGTCAGCTCGACCAGGTACATCGAAGCGGCCTGGTCGGCGGCGGCGACGCCACTGATGTTCGGCGCGATGTCGGAGACGATCAGATCGGGCTGCCGGCCGTCGAGCATGTCGAGGATCTGCTGAAAAACGGCGTCTTCGGTGAAGTCGCCCTGCACGAAGTCGACGTTGTCCAGCCCGCCCATCGGCAGAATGTCGGTCGCCAGCACCCTGCCCTTTTCACCGACGATGCCGCCGGCCACCTGCGACCAGCCACCGGGAGCGGAGCCGAGGTCCATGACCAGCATGCCGGGGCGTATCAACTTGTCCTTCTCGTTCAGCTCGATCAGCTTGTAGCTGGAGCGCGAGCGCAAGCCGTCCTTCTGGGCGCGTTTGACGAAGGGATCGTTGACGTGTTCATCCAGCCAACGACGGCTGCTTTTGGATCGTTTCATGATAGAGCCAACCACGGAGAATCAAGGTAAGACGCGGACCAACAGACGCAGCAAGGCACGACCATTGGACGTAAAGTGGCGGCGATTATAAGCCGATAATGCCGCCCCGCGGGCGCAGGTCGCAGCACACAGGCCGTGGAAGGCCATCAGCGCAGCCTGACAGGTACGAGCGGCGACGGGTACAATCCGCGCCCTACTCCCCGCCCCTTCTTCTTCCTCTGCCGGAGTCACCGGCCAGGATTACCGCCATGATTCGCATCAACGAGCTGTCCCTGCCCCTCGATCATTCCGCCGATGAGTTGCGCCAGGCCATCGTCAAACGCCTGAACATCAGCGACGCCGATCTGCTGAATTTCACCGTATTCAAGCGCAGCTACGATGCGCGCAAGAAGAACAGCGTCATTCTGTTCATCTACATCATCGATCTGGAGGCCCGCGACGAGGCGGCCGTCCTGGCGCGCTTTGCCGATGATCACAACGTGCGTCCAGCGCCAGACACCAATTACTACCCGGTGGCCCAGGCGCCAGCCAATCTGAGCGAGCGCCCGCTGGTGGTGGGCTTCGGCCCCTGCGGACTGTTCGCCGCGCTGCTGCTCGCACAGATGGGCTTCAAGCCCATCGTGCTGGAGCGCGGCAAGGATGTGCGCAGCCGCACCAAGGACACCTGGGCGCTGTGGCGCAAGAAGGTCCTGACGCCGGAATCCAACGTGCAGTTCGGCGAGGGCGGCGCGGGGCTGTTCTCCGACGGCAAGCTCTACAGCCAGATCAAGGACCCCAAGTTCTACGCGCGCAAGGTGGTGCACGAGTTCGTTCGTGCCGGCGCACCGGCCGAGATCATGTATGTGAGCAAGCCTCACATCGGCACCTTCCGGCTCACCGGTGTGGTCTCGACCATGCGCGAGGAAATCATCGCCCTCGGCGGCGAAGTACGCTTCGAGAGCAAAGTGACCGATCTCGTGATCAACGATGGCCAGCTCGAAGGCGTGGTGCTGGCCAGCGGCGAGACGATCAAGAGTCGCCATGTGGTGCTGGCGCTGGGGCACAGCTCCCGCGATACGGTGCGCATGCTGCATCGCCAGGGCGTGTTCATCGAGGCCAAGCCGTTTGCCATCGGCTTCCGCATCGAACACCCGCAAGGGATGATCGACCAGGCCCGGCTGGGCAAGTACGCCGGCCACCCGGAACTCGGCGCCGCCGACTACAAGCTGGTGTATCACGCCAAGAATGGCCGTGCGGTCTACAGCTTCTGCATGTGCCCCGGCGGCACCGTGGTTGCGGCCACCTCCGAGCCGGGCCGCGTGGTGACCAATGGCATGAGCCAGTACTCGCGCAACGAGCGCAATGCCAACGCGGGCATCGTCGTCGGCATCAACCCGGAGCAAGATTTCCCTGGCGACCCGCTGGCCGGCGTGGAGCTGCAGGAGCGCCTGGAATCGCGCGCTTATGAGCTGGGTGGCAGCGATTACTGCGCCCCCGCGCAATTGGTCGGCGACTTCATTCGCGGCGTGCCATCTACCGCGTTCGGCGAGGTCGAGCCCTCCTACAAACCGGGCGTGCGCCTGGGCGATCTGGCGCCGTCGCTGCCCGAGTATGCAATCGAGGCGATTCGCGAAGCGCTGCCGGCGTTCGGCAAGCAGATCCGCGGCTTCGATCGTGCTGATGCGGTGCTTACCGGCATCGAAACCCGCACCTCGTCGCCGGTGCGCATCACCCGCGACAACGAGACGTTGCAAAGCCTCAACCTGCGCGGTCTGTATCCGGCCGGTGAAGGCGCCGGTTACGCTGGCGGCATCCTCTCGGCAGGCGTGGATGGCATCAAGGTCGCCGAGGCGCTGGCCAAGTCGATGCTGGCTGAAGTGGAACACACCGAAGTGCAGAGCAACTGAGCGCCGCCCTGATGAAACTCGACGACATCAAGAAGCTGCACCAGAAAAAGTACCGGGCCGAGTTCGGTCATTTTCTGGTGGAGGGCGAGCATCTGGTGCTGGAGCTGCAGAAGGCGGCCTTGCATAACCCGCCGCTGCAACGCAGCGAGCTGTATGTGACCAGCGCCTACGAGCACTGGCAAAGCCCGTTCAGGACCCACCTGATCAGCGATCGCCAGTTGGCGCAGATCGCCGATACCAAAACCCCCCAAGGGATCGTTGCGCTGGTGCCGATGCCAGCGACAGGCGCGCCGGTTGCTGCGCCCGTCGCGGGCGAGCGCGCCATCTACCTGCATGAAATCCAGGATCCGGGCAACCTCGGCACCATCCTGCGCACGCTGGCGTGGTTCGGTGGTTTTCGCTGCCTGCTCAGCCCCGGCAGCGTCGACCCGTACAACCCAAAGGTCGTGCGTTCGAGCATGGGCGCCATCTTTCATGCGCCGATGGAGCTGGATGTTGGACTGGATTCGTTGCACACCCGCTTCGAGCGCATCGCCTGCCTGGATATGAGCGGCGAGCCGGTGCAATCGGCGAGTTTCCGCGCCTTCGATTGCTACCTGTTCGGCAACGAAGCCCGCGGCGTGCCACGCGAACAGCTGGCCTCACTCAAAGCCCAACCATTCACGATTCTTGGGTGTGGCGCCATCGAATCGCTGAATCTGGCGGCAACAGTCAACATGTGCGCGTACGAATTGAGCAGATAGCCGCTGCTTGAGGTGGGCTGCACTATGCAGCCTGCTCGCCGCCCAGGGGTATGCGCACCGTGAACGTTGTGCCGCTACCGGCCATCGACTCGAACTCGATACTGCCGTGGTGAGCATCGACTATGGCGGATGCGATATACAGTCCAAGGCCGAGCCCCGCACCCGCACCGTACTCGGCGTTGCCGCTCTGGATGTGACGCACCATCGGATTGAAGAGGCTGCTTTTTGCCGATTCGGCGATGGGCCGGCCGACGTTGTGAACCGTCAGCGCGGCGATCCCCTCATCGCTTTTCAGGCTGACCGTAATCGGTGTCCCCGCCTCGCCATGCTCGACGGCGTTGCCAATCAGATTGGCAATCACCTGCTCCATTCGCGATTTATCGAACTGCCCAGGAAGACTCGGCTCCGACTGCAGGACGATCTGTCGGTCGGGGTTGTACGCCCTCGCCTCTTCAACCATGCCTTCACACGCGAGCGCCAGATCTTCGCTGTCCATGCGCACCGGGATGCCTACGCCTGAGTGCGTACGGGTAAAGTCCAACAGGTCGCCGACGATCTTGATGGAGCGTTTCACGCTCGTATAGATACGCGACACGTTGATGGTCGGCTTTGGGGGCAGATCCCCTGTGCGTAGCAGTACGTCAGCACTCAGCAATATGGCGCCGAGGGGGCTTCGCAGGTCGTGGCCCAATATGCCGAGAAAGACATTTCGCGCGGCATCCACGGCGTCCGCATAGCTGACCACAGACTCGGCGAGGGCCTGATCGATCGCTTCGTTAAAGCGGACGATGTCGGAAATCTCGTGCTCTTTCGACGCTGCATCGGACGACATCCACAGGACCAGCACACTGGTGCGCAATGCCCGGTATTCGGCGATGACCTGCGCGATCGTGAAGCCCGAGGAATAGCGGATGTCGGCGTGGGTTTCCGCGGGAGTGGCATCTCGTGAAGGCGACGCCTTCCCATGGGATTTGGCGATCCGCGCCTTCACCGATTGGGCCGTGCGCAGATCGGCGGCGATCGCCAGCAACATCTGCTCCGCATGGTCCCGCAGCGCCACCGAATCCATGCCGTTGGCGGCGGGTGTCATCGTCTTGGCGAAGTCTTCCCACTGCTGAAGGATGGGTTCGATGTTTTCCAGAATGAAATCGGCCAAGCGCATGGTTTGCTCCTCGTGACTGAAACGGATGGTTGTAGCGACGACAGGTGTGTCAGTGAGGAGCGGAAGCCGAGACTACAGGGAAGCAGCGCCAGCAGTAGTAACTTTTAGCCGGCCGGTTTGCCTGAACGCGCTTGCTCATATCGGGCTACCAGCATTCGCGGATAACAGCCGAAAAATAAAGCTGCCCTTTGCGCGAGTTAACAGTTTTGCGCTTGTCGCGGTGCCGGTCGATGACAGCCCTACGAGCCCCACGCATCATGCTCGCTCGACGTCGTGCCGCAGGGCCCTCGCATGCAACCTACCCTTTCTGATTCATTGTTGGACTACGCCGGGCAAAGCTCGCCAGGCCGCAGGCGCAGCCATAATGAAGATGCACTGCTCTGCGCGCCGGAGCTGGGGCTCTGGGCCATCGCCGACGGCATGGGTGGGCATCAATGCGGGGAGGTTGCAAGCAGCCTGGCACTGTCTGCACTGCAGCAGGCGATCGAGCGCGGCGATTCGCTGCAGACAGCGGTTCAGCACGCCAACCAGGCAGTACTTGACGCGGCTGTGGACGACGGCATGGGCACCACGCTGGTCGCAGCACATTTCAAGGGTGCCGACTTCGAACTCACCTGGGTCGGCGACAGCCGCGCCTATCTGGTCACCTCCAATGGTATCGAGCAGCTTACGCGGGACCATAGCTGGGTGCAGATGATGATCGACGCCGGGGAGCTGAAGCCGGCCGAGGCTCAAGGCCACGCCTGGCGCAACATCATCCTGCGCTGCCTGGGACGCGAGGCGCCGCTGGAAGTCGGTGCCCACAGCGGCACCCTCAAGCCCGGCGAGCTGCTGCTGCTATGCAGTGACGGCCTGACCAACGAGCTGACCGACGCGCAGATCCATGCCAGCTGCACCTTTGCCGATACCCTCGAGAACCTGGTGGAACAGCTGATCGACCAGGCCAATGAACACGGCGGCCGCGACAACATCTCCTGCATCGTGATCGGCCGCACCGCCCCCCTCCCGGCGGCCGAGTCCCGCGGGCGGCGCTTCATCAACATGCTGTTAAAACCCCTCAAGTCGTAAGCAAGCGCGAGTTTCTACAATGCATCGGATGCTGGAAATACCGGGCTATCGCCTGCACAAGCGGCTCGGAAAAGGCGGAATGGCCGAGGTCTATCTGGCCACCCAGCTGTCGCTGGATCGCGAGGTGGCCGTCAAGGTGCTGTTGCGCACGGAAGATGCAGCGTTCACCGAGCGCTTCATCCAGGAAGGCCATATCGTCGCCTCGCTGCGCCACCCGGCCATCATCACCATCCACGACATCGGCCAGATCGCCGATGGCCGGCACTACCTGGCCATGGAATACCTCGGCGGCGGCGACCTGGCGCAACACCGCGGCATCGTCTTCTCGCCATCGCGCGCGCTGGACATCATCCGTCAGCTGGCCGGCGGCCTGGCGGTGGTGCACGACGGCGGGCTAGTCCATAGAGACGTGAAGCCAGCCAATATCCTCTTCCGTGACGACGGCAGCGTGGTGCTCACCGACTTCGGCGTAGCCAAGGCCGTAGAGCTGGATAACGAGCTCACCCACTTCGGCATCGCCGTCGGCAGCCCCGCCTACAGCAGCCCGGAGCAGGCCCAGTGCCAGCCACTCGATGCCCGCAGCGACATCTACAGCCTCGGCGTGATACTCGCCGAGATGCTCACCGGGACCAACCCGTTCCGCGCCAGCAGCTATCCGCAAACCGTGCTCAATCATCTGCAGATGCCATTGCCGCGACTGCCGCCAGCGCTCGCGCCCTACCAGCCATTGCTCGACCGCATGCTGGCCAAGCAGCCGGACGAGCGCTTCGGCAATTGCCGTGAGCTGCTGGCGGCCATCGACACGCTCACCGAACCGGACATGGACCAGACCCGCATCGCACCGGCGGCATTCATCGAGGCGCCGACCAGACGCCGCCGTCGCCGTCGTGGCATCGGCCGCTGGGCGGTGATCGGTGCGGCGCTGATCGTGACAGTCGCAGCATTGGCCGCCGGCGGCTACCAGTGGCTGCAATACAGCCGCATCAACGACTACCTCACCCGCGCCGAGGCACGCCTGGATGAGGGGCAACTGACTGCACCGGCGTTCGACAATGCCGACTACTACTACCGCCAGGCCCTGCGCCTGGATTCGGACAATGTCGAGGCCCTCGACGGCATACGCCGCGTGCTCGATGCGCGCATCGCCCAGGCACTGGAACTGGCGGCGCAACGGCTGGCAAACGATCAGTTGCTGCAACCCGCCGAAGACAGCGCGGTGCACTACTACCAGCAGGTGCTGGGCTGGTTGCCGGAAAACGAGGTGGCCCGCAACGGGCTGGTGCAGGTCAGCGAGCGTTATGTCGAGCTAGCCGAAGCAGCCTATGGGCGCCGCGAGTTCGCCCTGGCGCTGGAGTACATCCAGCAGGGGCTGGAAGCCACCCCGGACTATGCGCCCCTCCTCGCGCTGCACGACGCGCATGCTCAGCGGGTTGCCAAGGCCCGGGCGCCGCGCCCGGTGAAACGCACAACGGCCAGCACCTCACGCGCCGCGCCGACCAACACGCAGACCTCGCAAGCGCCGGCCAACCCGGTCAAGCGCCTGTGGAACCGGATATTCAACCAATAATTCGCCGAGTGCCGTTCGGCTCAGACCGTCGCCCGCTCCGCTAAAAGGTACCGCGCCATGCTCAGGATCCACTTCGCTGACAATCGCCAGAGCCCGGTCTGGCTTGCCGATGAACGCTTCACCCTCGGTTCGGACCGCAGCAACAAGCTGGTGGCCAACGACGCCGGGGTCGCGCCATTTCACGCCGAACTGCTGCTGGAAAACCGCTTCTATTACCTCACCGACCTCGGCACGCCTGGCGGCACCTACGTCAATGACGAGAAGGTCGGCGAGCGCTACCAGATTCGTTCCGGCGACCGCCTGCGCCTGGGTGCGCTGGAACTGCAGATCGTCGATCCGGCTAAGGCGGGCACCAAGCTGGCGAGCGCCCCGCGCTGGCTGTTGCAGGTGGTCAAGGGCGAGAACCAGGGCCACAAGTACCACATCACTGGCTCGATGACCTTCGGCCGCTCGGTCAAATGCGAGCTCTGCTTCAGCGATGCGGAGCTGTCCCGCCGCCACGCCGAGTTCTACCTCAAGGGCGATGTGCTGGAAGTGAAGGACCTGGCCTCAGCCAACGGCCTGCTGGTGAACCGCGAGAAGGTCACGACCGCTGTGCTGCAGCCGGGCGACCAGATCCAGCTGGGCAATACCACACTGCTGGTGATCGGGCCCAAGGTCAGCACCCCGGAAGTCGTCGACGAAGACGCTACCGTATTCGTCCGCGCCACCGACCTGCCCGCCACGGTCGCCGCCCAGCCGAAACCTTCCCGCCCCCGCCCTGCCACGCCGAACCCGCTGCACACGGCGGCACCTGTTGCCGCCGCTCCTGCTCGTGAGCCAGGTAAATCCGCATGGCGCTTTGGCATGCTGCTCGGCGCGCTGGGGCTGGCCATTGTCGCCGGGCTGGTTGCGCAGCAGATGATCTAGCAACTAACAGGCTTGAGCGGCGGCCATGCAGTGCCGCTTTCTGCCCTAGCAGCCGGCGCCTGCCCGATGAAACCTCGGCACCTGGTCAATCACTACCGAACGCTACCCTCGCCCCCGATGCAGCGCCCGCAATCCTTCGAGGACCAACACCACAATCGCCGCCCAGATGGCCCCGTAGGTCAGCCACTGGTCCGGCGCGATGCTCTCGCCAAGCAGCAGCGCCACGACCACCAACAGTACCGGTTCGACATAGCTGAGCAGGCCGAACAGGGTCAGGCTGAGGTACTTACTGGCATTGATCATCAGCCCCAGCGCCAGCGCGCTGAGCGCGCCCAGGCCGGCGATCAGCAATGGCAGGCGGGGATTGCCGGCAAGCAGGTTCAACGTGTCACCGCTGCCTAGGACGAACAGCGCAGCAACCGGCAGGCTGATGACCAGGTCGACCCAGAGCCCGCCAAGACTGGCGGTGCCGAGCTTGCGGCGCAGAACGAAGTAGCACGGGTAGCCCAGGGCAACGGCGAGTACCGGCCATGACAGTGACGGAGCCAGTAGCAGCTGGTTGCCCACGCCTACAGCCGCCAGCAGACAGGCCAGGCGTTGCAAGCGACTGATCGGTTCGCCGAAAACCAGGCGCCCGGTAAGTACCAGTGTCAGCGGCAGCAGAAAGTAGCCGAGCGAAACGTCCAGCCCGTGGCCGTTGATCGGCGCCCACATGAACAGCCACAGCTGCAAACCGACCAGCGCCGAAGACAGCGGCAGCGCTAGCCACAGTCGCGCCTCGGCCGGTACGCGTACAAGGATCTCGCGGACCTCGCCCCAGCGACCGATGGCGAGCAGTAGCAACGCCAGGCAGGGTGCGGTGAGCAGAATGCGCCAGCCGTAGATCTGCTGGCCGCTCAACGGCTCGAGCAGCGACGTGTAGTAATACAGCGTTGCGAAGAGCGTCGATGCGGCGAGCGAGCCGGCGACGCCCGCCAGCCTGTTGCGAGTTTCCATGGGCTTCCTGCGATTGACGATTCGTGCCAGCCCCGACCTCAGGGCTCGACCTGGCTCCACTGCTTGTTCAGGCGCTTGTCCGAAACCGCCATCCTGGTGCCAAGCTGCTGTGCCCAGAGCGAGACGCGATATTCCTCGAGCATCCAGCGATACAGCGCCAGCTCGGCATCGCGCTTGCCTTCCTGCAGGTGCTTCTTCAGGCGTGTCTGGTACTGCTCCCAGTAGCCGGCCAGCTCGCCGGACCAGACGCGATCACGCTGCAGCTGCGCACCGATCTTCTCGAAGCGTTGCTCGATTGCCTTGAGGTAGCGCGGGTACTCCTTCAGCCACTCGGCAGGCGTTTCGCGAACAAAGCCCGGATAGACCAGGTTGCCCAGCTGCGCCTTGATGTCGTTGAGCGCCACCGCCTGGGCCAGGTCGATCTTGCCCTTGAAGCGCTTCTGCAGGCCGTGCCAGTGCTTGAGGATTTCCAGTGTCAGACGTGCGAGGCGCTCGGCATGCGCAGTCCAGTCGCCGCGCTTGCGCTCGGCGAGTGACGCCAGCGCGGCGCCATCACGCGGCAGCTGGGCTTCGCCGTCGAGGATGCAGCTGTCGAGGCTGGCCAGCAGGATGTCCTCGACCAGCGCATCGACCTTGCCCATGTCACGGTAGAGCAGGCCCAGCTCGGTAAGGCCCGGCAGCTTGTTGCGCAGGTACTTGGCCGGCTCCGCCAGCTGTTGCAACAACAGGCGCTGCAGGGCGCGGCGGTGTTGCCACTCGGCCTCGGCCTGGGTTGGAAAGCGCCCTTCCTTGACCACCCCTGCCTCTTCCACCAGCGCCGGGTAGACGGTCATCGACAGCCCGGCCATCTTCGCCTGGGCCTTTTCTGCGACCTGGGCAAAACCCTTGGCTTCGACCGGCTTCTGTTCGGCCTTCTGCTGCTGCGGCGCCAGGGCGGCCTGGCTGGCCTCGGCGAAGCGCGCGGTGAGTTCAGCCAGATCACGCCCCTCACCGAGGAACTTGCCGCGGGCGTCGACCACCTCGATGTTCATCTTCAGATGGCTTTCCAGACCGGCTGCCGCCTCGGCCCAGGCGTCGTCCGATACGCGTGCACCAGTCATGCGCAGCAGTTCACGGCCCAGCGCCTCCGGCAGCGCGCCTTCACCGAAGGTGATCTTGGCCAGCGCGGCGCCGACGAAATCCGGCACCGGTACGAAGTTCTTGCGCAGTGCCTTGGGCAGGTTGCGCACCAGCGCCACCGCCTTCGTTTCCAGCAGCCCCGGTACCAGCCAGTCGAGCCGCTCGCTGCGCAATTGCGGCAACAGCGGCGCCGGGACGCGCAAGGTCACGCCATCGCGCGGGTGGTTGGGCTCGAAATGGTATTCCAGCGGCAACTGCAGCTCGCCGATGCTCAGGTGGTCCGGGTACTGCGCGGCGGTGACTTCGCTGGCCTCGCGGGCGAGCACGTCTTCCTCGCGCATGATCAGCAGCTGCGGGTCTTTCTGGCTTTCGCGCTTGTACCAGTTCTCGAAGCTGGCGGTCTGGAAGATGTCCGCCGGCAGGCGCGCAGCGTAGTAGTCGAACAGCGTTTCCTCATCGGCGAGGATGTCGCGGCGGCGTGCCTTGGCTTCCAGCTCGTCGAGGCGCTCGAGCAGCTCGCGATTGGCGCTGAGCGCGCGGGCGCGGCTGTGCATCTCGCCGCGCACCAGCCCTTCGCGGATGAACAGCTCGCGGGCCGCGGGCGGATCGATGGGACCGTAATGCACGGGCCGACGGCCGACGACGATCATGCCGTAAAGCGTAACCTGCTCGTAGGCCACCACCTGCCCGCGCTTCTTTTCCCAATGCGGCTCGAAGTGATTCTTCTTGATCAGATGCCCGGCCAGCGGCTCGATCCAGTCCGGCTCGATCTTGGCGACCATGCGCGCGAACAGCTTGGTGGTTTCCACCAGTTCCGCGGCCATCAGCCAGTTGGGTTTCTTACGGCCGATCACGCTGGATGGATGCACCCAGAAGCGCCGCTGGCGCGCGCCGAGGAAGTCGCCCTCCTCGGTCTTGTTGCCGATCTGGCTGAGCAGGCCGGCGAGGATGGCCTTGTGCACCGCCGCGTAGCTCTTGGCCTTCTGCGCCGCCTCGCTGGCTTCGGCCTGCTGGCGGAGGATGACGTTGACCTTGGTGTCCTTGGTCGGTGCGGGTTGAGTGCTGGCCCCCGCCGAAAGCGCGGAAGAGGCTTCGCCGTCTTCCACCCTACGTGCCTTATCGGCGTGCGGTGGTTGGCCGGAGCCATCCGCCGACCTGCCCGAACCAAGCTTGAGCTCCCGGGCGATGAGCGTCAGCTGGCGATGGGCGTCGCGCCACTCACGCAGACGCAGGTAGTTGAGGAAGTTCTTCCTGCACCAGGTGCGCAGAGGGTTGGAGCCCAGCTCCTGGCGCTTTTCCTCGAAACCGCGCCAGAGATTGATCAGCGCGGCAAAGTCCGAATCCGGATCTTTCCACTGCGCATGGGCCTGGTCGGCTGCCTGCTGACGGTCGGCCGGACGCTCGCGCACGTCCTGCACCGAGAGTGCGCTGGCAACGATCAGGACTTCGGCGAGGCTGCCCTGCTGTGCAGCTTCCAGCAGCATGCGCCCAAGCCGCGGGTCGATCGGCAGGCGCGCCAACTGGCGCCCCATTGGGGTCAGCTGGTTCTCGCGATTGACCGCCGAGAGCTCCTGCAACAGGTTGAAGCCGTCGCTGATGGCCTTGCCATCCGGCGGCTCGATAAAGGGGAAATCCTGGATGTCGCCCAGGCGCAGATGCAGCATCTGCAGGATCACCGCGGCGAGGTTGGTGCGCAGGATCTCCGGATCGGTGAATTCGGGCCGGCCGAGGAAGTCTTCCTCGCTGTAAAGCCGAATGCAGATACCCGGCTCGACCCGCCCGCAGCGCCCCTTGCGCTGGTTGGCGCTGGCCTGTGACACCGCCTCGATGGGCAGGCGCTGAACCTTGGCGCGGTAGCTGTAGCGGCTGATGCGCGCGGTGCCGGAATCGATCACGTAGCGGATGCCCGGCACGGTCAGCGAGGTCTCGGCGACGTTGGTGGCCAGCACGATCTTGCGCCCCGGTCGCGGCTGGAAGATTTTCTGCTGCTCGGCCGGCGTCAGCCGCGCATACAGCGGCAGCACCTCGGTGAACTTCAGATTGGCCTTGCGCAGCACCTCGGCCGCGTCGCGAATCTCGCGCTCGCCAGGGAGGAACACCAGCACGTCGCCGGGGCGCTTGCCCACGCTCTGCTCGTGGGCAGTAATCTCGTCCAGCGCGGCGAGGATGCCCTGGTCGACGGTCAGATCATCCTCGACCCGGTTGCCGTCCTCGTCGATCTCTGCCGCCAATGGCCGATACCAGGTCTCTACCGGGTAGGTACGCCCGGACACCTCGACGATGGGCGCACCATCGAAATGCTCGGAAAAGCGCTGCAGGTCGATGGTCGCCGAAGTGATGATGACCTTCAGATCCGGCCGGCGCGGCAGCAGGGTCTTGAGGAAGCCCAGCAGGAAATCGATGTTCAGCGAGCGTTCGTGGGCCTCGTCGACGATGATGGTGTCGTAACGCTCGAGGAAGCGATCGTGCTGCGTCTCGGCCAGCAGGATGCCGTCGGTCATCAGCTTGATCAGCGAGCTGTCCTTGCTCTGATCCTCGAAGCGCACCTGATAACCCACCAGTTCACCCAGTGGCGTGCCGATTTCCTCGGCCACCCGCGTGGCGACGCTGCGTGCCGCGAGCCGGCGCGGCTGCGTATGGCCAATCAGCCCGTGCACGCCACGGCCGATTTCCAGGCAGATCTTCGGCAGCTGCGTGGTCTTGCCCGAGCCGGTCTCACCGGCGATCACCAGCACCTGGTGCTTTTCCAGCGCGGCCTTGATCTCGTCGCGCTTGGCGGCGATTGGCAGGCTATCGTCGTAGCGAATGCGCGGCACACTCTGCCTGCGCGCCTCGACCTTGGCGGCGGACGCCTGAAAACGCTCCAGCCACTGGGCCAGTTTGGCCTCGTCCGGCTGCTTTCTCAGCTCGTGCAGCTGCCGGCGCAGGCGGTGGCGATCAGCGAACAGGGCCTGGTCGAGATTCTTCAGCAGGGTATCGATAGCGGGCGTTGCGTCGGTCATGGACAGCCGTGGGGCAATTCGAGAAGGGCGCGATTGTCGCAGATTTGCCCGGCCGGCCGAAGGGAAAGGGTGTGTGCAGGGACCGCGCCGGCATGCCGGCGCGGTGTTCAGCCGATCAACGGATCCAGTGACCCCAGCGCGACTTCTCCTGCACCTGCTGGATGCGCATGCTGCCGATGCTCTGCTCAGCCGCCGCGGCGATCTCGTCATCGATCATCCGGGTCGACAGCGACAGCCAGCTGGTGGCGAAGGCCAGCGCGTCACCGTGCAACTCCAGCGCCTCGGTGGAGATGTTGCCGAGGTTGTCGCATTCGTTGTGATAGCACGGATCGAACGGCTGGCCGGCTGCGCCGCCGTAACGCTGCGCCTGCTCCTCGGTCTTGATGTCCTCGGCGCCTGTGAACAGTCCGCCGAAGGCAATGCCGTCGTCGAAGAACTGTGCGTAGTCGGAGCGGAAATCGATCTCGGTGCCTTCAGACGGCGCGTTGCGCAGCTGGAAGTAGGTGCGCAGCAGGCGTTCGATGGCGGCCGAGCCGGGTGGACCCTGCAGGCCGAAGTCGGAGCCATCGCCGTCATAGATGAAGTTGGCATAGTTCGGCGAACCGATCATGTCGACGTTCAGATAGGCCTTGATGCGCTGTTTCTCCTCGTCCGGTAACTGCGTCACGTAGTAGGTCGAGCCCACCAGCCCCGACTCCTCCGCGCCCCACCAGGCAAAGCGCACCTTGTTTTCCGGCCGCGCCTTGCTCATCAGCAGCGCCATTTCCAGCAGCGCGGCGCTGCCCGAGCCGTTGTCGTTGATGCCCGCCCCTTCGAACACCGAGTCCAGGTGCGCGCCGACCATGACCACGTTGTCCGGATCGCCGCGGCGCGTTTCGGCCAGCAGGTTGTAGGTCTCGGTCTGCTCGCGCACCACGTCGACGTTCATGCTCAGTTGCAGCCCCGCGGTCTGCGACCAGGCCACGCCGTTATCGTAGGTCGAGAACATCACCGGGATGCCGCCGCTGTAGTCCTCGCCCAGGGTTGCGACCAGCAGCCCCTTGCGGTCCTCGGTGTCCCCCTGGTTGAAGATGATGGCGCCAGCCGCACCGGCCGCCGCGGCATTGCTCGCCTTCTGCCCGAACGGACAGGTGCCGCGCTGCATCAAGGCGATGGCACCGGCCGGGAAGCCGGCGAAGTCCTCGGGCTCACAGCCGCTGGTGGAGGTGTTGCCAGCGCCGAGAGCCAGGTCGACCGGCACCACCGGTGCGGTGACACTGCCCGGATCGGTCTGATCGGCGTAGGTGAAATCCTCCTCCCAGACGTACTGGGCCGGCTGCGGCGCCACGGCGCTCAGCGTGCCGGGGCTGACCGGATAGAACGCAAGGAACGGGAAGGCCTGCACTTCGACGCGATAACCGGCGCGCTGCAGGCGGCTGCGCACGTAGTCGATCGACGCCTGATAACCGGGCTGACCGGACGCACGATTGCCGTCGTTCATCATGGCGATGTCCTGCAACGCCTCCAGGTGCTTCATGACATTGCTCGCCTGCATGCAGCGCGGCAAACCGACCGGCGTACCAACCAGCAACGGCGAACGGCAAAGCGCGGCGTTCGGCTTATCCGGCGTCCAGAAGTCATTGAATTGAGCGGTGTCTACCTGCGGCGCCGCGAAAGCGACACTGCCGGTAAGTAATGCGAGAGAAGCAACTACCCGAACAGCATTGTTTTTTTTGTGCATGGGTAACTCATCCTTGCTACGGATTGATGGGCAGGCCGCCTGTGGCTTGCGCCATCGTCCCCTACTGCTTTCAGCGGACGCGGCCATAGGGAGCTAGACCGAACGGCCGCCGTCTCGGTTCTGAGACAGCCGCCCGCCGGTAGCACCGTTGATCGGGTTGCAGGGAACTTCATCGAGGCGCTTTAGTGACTCCTGGCGGAGCGGCGCTGGAAACAGCGCCGTTCAGCAACGGCGACAGGCGTTGCACCTGCCGCCGGAGAACGTCGAATCAGATTCGGAACTGACCGACCAGCTGCTGCAGTTGCACGGTCAGTCCATTCAGCTCGCGGGAGGTCTGGGCTCCCTGAGCGGCGTCGCTGGCCACACCGTCCACCGCATCGGCAATGTGGTGCACGCTGCGGTTGATCTCCTCGGCCACGGCGGTCTGCTCTTCGGCGGCGGCGGCGATCTGCGCGTTCATCGAGTTGATGGTGCCGATCAGTGCGGAGATGGCATCCAGTGACTCACCGGCCTGGTTGGCTTGGTCACGGGTGCTCTCGCCTTTCTCGCCAGCGCGCAACATGGTGGCGACGGTGTTGGAAGTGGCGCTCTGCAGACGGTCGATCATGCCCTGGATTTCACCGGTGCTCTGCTGGGTACGGCTGGCAAGGGCACGTACTTCGTCGGCGACCACGGCGAAACCGCGACCTGCCTCACCGGCACGGGCTGCCTCGATGGCAGCATTGAGCGCCAGCAGGTTGGTCTGCTCGGCAATGGCGCGGATCACGTCAAGCACACCGACGATGCCCTTCACGTCCTGCTGCAGCCCTTCCAGCGACTCACCGCTACCACGCAGCTCGCCCACCAGTTCGTGAATGTGGCGGATGCTCTGATCGACTACCTGCTTGGCCGCAACGCCCTGCTGATCGGTCTGCTGCGCCGCTTCGGCGGCACGCTGGGCGCTCATCGCGACCTCGTGGGCCGCGGCCGACATCTCGTTGATCGCCGTGGCGACCTGATCGGTCTCGCTGCGCTGGTCGGCCATGGCCTGTTCCGAGCGCTGCGCCTGGCTGGCCACCGCACCGACCAGCCCGCTCAATTGCGTGGTAGTGCCGGCGACCTGCTGTACCAGCGAATGAATCTTCTCGACGAAGCGGTTGAACGACATGGCCAGCTCACCCAGTTCATCCTGGCTGGTGATCGGTAGTCGCTGGGTCAGGTCGCCGTCGCCCTGGGCCATGTCATCCAGATTGCGCTTGATCAGCAGCAGCGGACTGAGCAGGGCATTGCTCATGAAGACGGCTAGCAGCGCCATCAACGCCAGCAGCGCGAACGCCGAAACCAGCATGATGGCTACCAGCCCGTCGATGCGCTCCTGGAACTCTGCCCGCGCGGCCTGCACGTCGCGCTCGACGCCATCCAGGTTCAACGATGTGCCGAAGACCATGTTCCATTTGGGCAGGAATTCGGCATAGCCGACCTTGGGCACCAGCACACTGCTGTCACCCAGCACGAAGCTGTAGTCGACGTAGTGGCTGCCGTTCTGGCCGGCGCGCACCAGCTCGCGAATGGCGTAGACACCGTTCGGGTCACGGTAGTCGTAGAAGCTCTGGCCGATCTTGTCCTTGGTGTTGCCCTGCAGGATGCGCACGGCCTGGGAATCATAGCCCCAGAAATAGCCGTCCTTGCCATAGGACATCCGCTCGAGAATGGCCACCGCCTGATCGCGCGCCTGCATGTCGCCTTCGGCGGAGCGCTCGTGGATCGGCCCGATGGCATTGCGCGCAAGCTCGACGTAATGCTTGAGCTCGGCACGCCGATCCTGAATGAGGCTCTTGCGGGTGTGCTCTTCCTGCTGTTCGGCCAGTGCGCGCAATTCATAGACGGCGATGCCGCTGAGGAGGATGGAGAGCAGTAGAATCGGGCCCAGCGTGAGCAACAGCAGCTTCATTCGTAAACGAAGATTGGAGAGCATTCTGATCGATCCCTTTAGGTACTTGTAGCAAGAGAAATTGCGACAAAAAACAGGCGCCACTTAAGCACCAATAGCGCAAGTACCTTCGGGTTGTCGACCTGGCGGGAGCTTTCTTTACCCCATGAACGACGAAACCCTGCCTGGCAGGGTTTCGCAATGGCCCGTCCTAGAGCGGCTTGTCGATCAGATGCGGAACTGTCCCACCAGCCGCTGGAGCTGTTCCGCCAGACCATTGAGTTCACGTGCGGTTTGCGCGCCCTGGGCGGCATCGCTGGCCACACCGTCCACCGCGTCGGCGATATGGTGCACGCTGCGGTTGATCTCCTCGGCCACGGCGGTCTGCTCTTCGGCGGCGGCGGCGATCTGCGCGTTCATCGAATTGATGGTGCCGATCAGTGCGGAGATGGCATCCAGCGACTCCCCGGCCTGATTGGCGTGATCACGAGTGCTCTCGCCTTTCTCACCGGCGCGCAGCATGGTGCTGACGGTGTTCGAAGTTGCGTTCTGCAGGCGATCGATCATGCCCTGGATTTCACCAGTGCTCTGCTGCGTGCGGCTGGCCAGCGCCCTTACCTCGTCAGCCACCACCGCGAACCCACGCCCCGCCTCCCCGGCACGGGCTGCCTCGATGGCGGCATTGAGCGCCAGCAGGTTGGTCTGCTCGGCAATGGCACGAATCACGTCGAGCACGCCGACGATGCCTTTCACGTCCTGTTGCAGCCCCTCCAGCGACTCGCCGCTGCCGCGCAGCTCGCCCACCAGTTCATGAATCTGGTGAATGCTCTGGTCTACGACCTGCTTGGCCGCAAGGCCCTGCTGATCGGTTTCGCGCGCGGCCTCGGCGGCACGCTGGGCGCTCATCGCCACTTCGTGGGCAGCGGCCGACATCTCGTTGATTGCCGTGGCCACCTGGTCGGTTTCGCTGCGCTGATCGGCCATGGCGTGCTCCGAACGCTGCGCCTGGCTGGCGACTTCACCCACCAGGCCGGTCAGCTGCGCGGTGGTTCCGGCGACCTGTTGCACCAGCACGTGGATCTTCTCGACGAAGCGGTTGAACGATGCCGACAACTCACCCAGCTCGTCACGGCTGGTAACCGGCAGGCGATGAGTCAGGTCGCCATCGCCCTCGGCCATGTCGTCGAGGTTCTGCTTGATCTGCAGCAGCGGCCGCAGAATGGCATTGCTCATCAGCACCGCGAGCACGGCAACGAGGATGAGCAGCAGCAGCGCGGATCCAAGCATGATCAGCGTGAGAATGTCGATGCGCGCCTGGAAGGCTGCCCGAGCCTCACCGACATCGCGCTCGACGTCATCCAGGTTCAGCGAAGTGCCGAATACCAGGTTCCATTTCGGCAGGTACTCGGCATAGCCGACCTTGGGCACCAGTGCATTGCTGCCCGGCACGGCGAAACTGTAGTCGACGTAGTGGCTACCGTTCTGACCCGCCTTGACCAGTTCACGAATCGCATACACGCCATTCGGGTCCTTGAAGTCGGCAAAGTTCTCACCGATACGCTCGCGGGTCGCGCCCTGGAACACGCGAACGGACTGCCCGTCGTAACCCCAGAAGTAGCCCTCGCGGCCGTAGGTCAGCCCTTCCAGCAGCGCCACGGCCTGATCGCGGGCCTGCAGGTCGCCTTCGGCGGAGCGCTCATAGATCGGCGCAATCGCATTGCGGGCGAGCTGCACGTAACTTTCGAGTTCGACGCGTCGGTCGCGGATGAGACTGGCGCGGGTCTGCGTTTCCTGCTGGTCAGCCAGATCCTGCAGCTCGATCACCGCAACGCCGCTGAGCAGGACAGCGAGCAGCAGAATCGGGCCAAGGGCAAGCAAGAGCAGCTTCACTCGCAATCGTAGTGATGACAGCATCTGGTAATCCCATATAAAAAACGCGGTTAAGTAGTGCCATTGTGCCACCGACTACATCACGAGGAGAACGCTACCAAGTGATAATTCAAGCCGCGCGGCGCGCTGCCGATGAACGTTGTTCGCAAAAACGAAAAAACCCCGCCGAGGCGGGGTTTTTTCGTCGAGGTACGAGTACTACTTCTTGTGGCCCAGCTTGCGCAACTCTTCATCACGCAACTCACGACGCAGGATCTTGCCGACGTTGGTGGTCGGCAGGCTGTCGCGGAACTCCACTGACTTCGGGCGCTTGTAGCCGGTCAGGTTATCGTGCATGTGCTGCATGACCTGCTCCTTGGTCAGGCTCTCCCCCGGTTTGACCACCACGAACAGCTTGATCGCCTCACCGGACTTCTCGTCCGGCACGCCAATGGCGGCGCACTGCAGCACCCCTGGCAGACCGGCAAGCACGTCTTCCAGCTCGTTGGGATAGACGTTGAAACCGGAGACCAGAATCATGTCCTTCTTGCGGTCGACGATGCGGATGTAGCCGTCTTCCTGAACGACACCGATATCGCCCGACTTGAACCAACCTTCTGCGTCGATCACTTCGGCAGTGGCCTCGGGGCGCTGCCAGTAACCCTTCATCACCTGCGGGCCCTTGATGCACAGCTCACCGATCTCGCCTTGCGCCAGATCCTGGCCATCGTCATTGATGACCTTGAACTGCGTCGAAGGAACCGGAATGCCGATGGTGCCGATCTGGATGTGCTCGATCGGATTGACCGAGGCCACCGGGCTGGTTTCGGTCAGGCCGTAGCCTTCGCAGATCGGGCAACCCGTCACCTGCTTCCAGCGCTCGGCCGTCGCCAGCTGCAGCGCCATGCCGCCCGACAGGGTGACCTTGAGCGCGGAGAAATCCAGCTTGCGGAAGTCTTCGCTATTGCACAGCGCAACGAACAGCGTGTTGAGGCCGACGAAGCCGCTGAAACGATACTTCGACAGGTCCTTGATCATCGCCGGCAGGTCGCGCGGATTGGAGATCAGGATGTTGTGGTTGCCGCTGAGCATCATCGCCATGCAGTGAAAGGTGAAGGCGTAGATGTGGTAGAGCGGCAGAGGGGCGATCAGCACCTCGCTGCCGTCATTGAGGTTCGACCCCATCAGCGCCTTGCACTGCAGCATGTTGGCGACAATATTGCGGTGGGTCAGCATCGCGCCCTTGGCAACGCCCGTGGTACCGCCGGTGTACTGCAGCACGGCGACTTCATCGCTGGTCGGCGATACGTCCCGCACTGCCTTGCCACGGCCCAGGGCCAGCGCGTCGTTGAGCTTGACCGCCTTCGGCAGGCTGTAGGCCGGGACCATCTTCTTCACATGCTTGACCACCGCGTTGATCAGCATGCGCTTGAGCGGCGGCAGCATGTCGGCGACTTCGGTGATGACCACGTGCTTGATGCCGGTCTTGGGCAGCACTTCTTCGGCCAGATGCGCCATGTTGGCGAGGCAGACCAGCGCCTTGGCGCCGGCGTCGTTGAACTGGTGTTCCATTTCCCGCGCGGTATACAGCGGGTTGGTGTTGACCACGATGAGGCCGGCGCGCATGGCTCCGAACACCACGATGGGGTACTGGATCAGGTTGGGCAGCTGCACGGCGATGCGGTCGCCGGGCTGAAGATCGGTGTTCTGCTGCAGATAGGCGGCGAAATCGCCGGACAGCTTGTACAGCTCACCATAGGTCAGGGTCTTGCCGAGATTGCTGAAGGCCGGCTTGTCGGCGAAACGCTCGCAAGACTGCTTGAGCACAGCCTGGATGTTCTGATACTCGTCGGGATTGATCTCGCTGGAGACACCAACAGGATACTTATCCTTCCAGAAGTTATCGGTCATGAACCCCACTCCTAAGCAACAGCTTTATTACTGCGCGATGGCAGCTGTTTTGTTGTGATTTGTTAACTTTTGTACCACTAATCGGGCTAAAAGCGTGCCCGAGGTTAGCAGCTTTGCCCAGGAGCGAACAGAGTCCGGAACGCGTTGATTCGACATAAAGTGACCGGAACATATGTCCCGGTCACTCAATTTGAGCCGCCCTCTGCGGGCTGCGCTTGTCGTTATCAGGCGCCTTCACGCAACTCGCGGCGCAGGATCTTGCCCACCGGCGTCATCGGTAATGCATCGCGGAAAACGTAGTGCCGCGGCATCTTGTAGCCGGTGAAATTCTCCCGGCAATAAGCCTGCAGTTCTTCCTGGGTGAGGGTCGGATCGCTGGGCACGATGAACAGCTTGACCGCCTCGCCGGATTTCTCGTCCGCGACACCGATAGCGGCGCAGGCGGCGACCTTCGGGTGGGCCATCACCACGTCCTCGATCTCGTTGGGGTAGACGTTGAAACCGGAGACGATGATCAGGTCCTTTTTGCGGTCGACGATGCTGACGAACCCGTCCTCGTCGATCACCGCGATGTCGCCGGTCTTCAGCCAGCCCTCCTCGTCCAGCACCTCGGCCGTAGCTTCGGGACGCTGCCAGTAGCCCTTCATCACTTGCGGCCCCTTGACGCACAGCTCGCCGCGCTCGCCGAGCGGCAAGGCGTTGCCTTCGTCGTCGATGACCTTGACCGTGGTACCGGGCACCGGCAGCCCCACCGTGCCGAGGCGCGAATGTTCGCCATGAGGATTGGCGCAGACGACCGGCGAGGTTTCGGTCAGGCCGTAGCCTTCGACAACGGTGCAGCCGGTCAGGCTCTTCCAGCGTTCGGCGACCGCCGAAACCAGGGCAGTGCCGCCCGAGTTGGTGCCTTTGAGCCGGGAGAAGTCGATCTTCTTGAACTGCGGGTGAGCCATCAGCGCGACGAACAGCGTGTTGAGCCCGAGGAATGCGGAGAACTGCCAGCGCTGCAGTTCCTTGACGAAGCCATTGATGTCCCGCGGGTTGGTGATCAGCACGTTGTGGTTGCCGGTCACCGTCATGCACATGCAGTTAACCGTGAAGGCGTAGATGTGATACAGCGGCAGCGGCGCGATCATCACTTCCTGACCTTCACGGATGACCGGGTGGCCCTGATCGTCCAGCTGCTGCATGTTGGCCCGCACCTGCTGCATGTTCGCCACCAGGTTGCCGTGGGTCAGCATCGCGCCCTTGGCCACACCGGTCGTACCGCCGGTGTACTGCAGCACGGCAACGTGGTCGAGCTCCAGCGGCGCGGGCTTGTGGCTGTGGCGCGCGCCGTCGCGCAGCACGTCCTTGAAGGAAACGGCTTGCGGCAGGCTGTAATCCGGCACCATTTTCTTCAGGTGCTTGACCGCCGCGTTGACCAGCGCGCCCTTGAGCGGCGGCAACATGTCGCCGATGCGCACTTCGATCAGGTGCTCGATGGCGGTATCGGGCAGCACCTCCTGCACGTGGTGGCCGAAGGTATTGAGATACACCAGCGCCCGCGCGCCGGAATCCTGGAACTGGTGGCGCATCTCCCGCGCGGTGTACAGCGGGTTGGTATTGACCACGATGAGGCCGGCACGCAGCGCACCGAACACCGCGATGGGATACTGCAGCAGGTTGGGCATCTGAATGGCGATGCGGTCGCCGGGTTGCAGATCGGTATGGTGCTGCAGCCAGGCGGCGAAAGCGGCGGAGTGGCGCTCCAGATCGGAGTAGCTGAGGGTGACACCCATATTGCTGAATGCGGGGCGGTCCGCATGGGTCTTGCAGGCTCGCTCGAACACTTCGACGACCGAGCGGTAAGCACCTAGATCGATGTCGTTGGGCACGCCAGCAGGGCGTTTGTCATTCCAGAATTCAGGCTGCATTGTTATTGGCCTCTTTACCTGAGAGTGTCTGGCCCACGCACAGCGGGGCTCTGGCGAACTTATCAGGTCAGCGTCGCGACGCAACAGTCCAAGCCGCACAAATCACTGCCGTGAATCTTTCGTCACGCTGCCGGGACGGCCTGCACTCGGGACAATCGTGCTGCATGCCTCTAGAATGCAGCCTCAGCGCGCAAGTACCGGGCTGTGCCGGTTGCGCGGAACCTGATTCGATCAGGCGCAGCAGTTGACGCGCCGCCCCAGCATCTGAGGACTGTCCATGAGCACCATCAGCAACACGCCCTACGCCGAACTGGAAGTCGGCCAGCAGGCGAGCTTCGAAAAACACGTAGAGGAAAAGGACATCCAGCTGTTCGCGGCCATGTCCGGCGACCGCAACCCGGTCCACCTGGACGCCGAGTTCGCGGCCGGTACGCTGTTCAAGGAACGCATCGCCCATGGCATGTTCAGTGGCGCGCTGATCAGCGCCGCCGTGGCTTGCACCATGCCGGGCCCGGGCACCATCTATCTCGGCCAGACCATGAAATTCACCCGTCCGGTGAAGATCGGTGACACCCTGACCGTGCGCCTGGAAATCCTCGAGAAGCTGCCGAAGAACCGCGTGCGCATCGCCACCCGCGTATTCAACCAGAACGATGAACAGGTGGTCGATGGCGAGGCCGAAGTACTCGCGCCACGCAAGCAGGAGACCGTCGAACTGAAGGAGTTGCCGCCGATCACCATCGGTTGAGCATCCCTACATTCATCGCCTCGCCGTTCATGGACGGGGCAAACCGAGGGCGCCTGTTTGGCGCCCTCAGCATTTCCAGCAATCCCTCCGCCTGCCCGGCACGGGCGACAAGCAGAACGCCATTACGGCCTTGGCCTACGCCCCGAGCAGTTCCCCAACGGAGGATGCGTATCGGATACCCCGCGCCGACCATCCAGCGAGCAGTACAAGAAGAACAACAACGGGACCCTCACCCATGCTCACTCGCTCGATCGCTTATCGGCGCCTGGCGGCGCTCGCCCTAGCCGGCTTCTCACTGGCCATGCAATCCGCTTCGGCTGCCCCGCTCGACCCTGGCCCCGACGAGGCCCTGCTCTACTATCAGCGCGCCGATGGTGACTACAACGGTTGGGGACCACATCTATGGAATACCCCCGGCTGCAACGGAAGTGCGACTGAAACCAGCTGGGCGCAACCGCTCGCGGCGGTGGATACCGACCCGCGGTACGGCGCCTTGTACCGCATTCCACTGAGCGCCAATGCCAGCTGCCTGAATCTGATCATGCACAAGGGCGACGAAAAGGACCTGGGCGGTGGCGATCTGACCTGGCGCTTCGACGAACTGGGCCGTCGTGTCTTCACGGTCAGCGGCAACCCACAGCTGTCCAGCACGCCGCTGAGTGGCAGTGCCGTGGCGATCAAGGGCGCGCGGGCGCACTGGCTCGATCCATTCACGCTCGCTCTGGTGGGCGGTGCGCCGGGCGCCAGCCGCTTGGAACTGCGCTATGCCAGCGACGCCAGCATCCGCATCGACAGCGAGGCGCGAACCGTCAGCGGCGGGCAGCCCCTGGCGATGCAGCCGTCCAGCCTGCGCGATGGCCTCAAGCGCCGGCACCCGCATCTGGCCGATGCCCCGGCGTACCGGATCACGGCCGGCGTACATGACCTGCGCCGCGCCGTGATGAGCCAGCTGGTGGTAATCGCCTACGACGCGGACGACCGGGTCATCGATGCCACCGAAGTGCAGACCGCCGGCATCCTCGACATGCTGTTCGCCTACAACGGCGAGCTGGGCGCGACGCTCGATGCCAGAGGTGTGTCCTTCAAACTCTGGGCACCGACCGCACAGCGGGTTCGCCTGCATCTGTTCGATGCCGCCAAACGGTTGCTGCCCGGTTATCCCAAGCCTATGCGGGAGCGGCTCGGCGTCTGGAGTCTGGAAGGCCCGCGCTCACTGGATCGCCAGTACTACCAGTACGAAGTCACCGCCTACCGACCAAGCAGCGGCAGGATCGAGACGACGCTCGTCAGCGATCCCTACGCCCTGAGCCTGTCGCGCAACAGCCAGTACGCCCAGGTCGTCGACCTGAACGCCGGCGACCTCAAACCAGCCGGCTGGGATGCCGTGCGTCCGCCACACCCGGAGCGCCCCGAAGCGAGCGTGATCTACGAAACCCATCTGCGCGACTTCAGCGCCAGCGCCACCAGCCTGCCGGCCGCGCTGCGCGGTACCTACGCAGCGTTTACCCACCAGAACAGCAACGGCATGCGGCACCTGCGCGACCTGCAGAAGGCCGGGCTCACCCACGTGCAGCTGCTGCCGGTGTTCGACATCGCGACCATCAACGAAGACCCCGCTCGGCGGATCAATCTGGACGACCCCTTCGCCAAGCTCTGCGACCTGTCGGATGCGGCCCGCCAGCGCTGGGCGCAGTACTGCAGCGCGGCGAGCATCCGTCAGGTGCTAGAGGGCTTCGACCCGGCCAGCGGTCAGGCGCAATCGCTGTACGACGACCTGCGCGGCCTGGATGACTTCAACTGGGGCTACGACCCCTTCCACTTCACCGCGCCCGAGGGCAGCTACGCCAGCGATGCCGAAGGCGTGCAGCGCATCATCGAGTTCCGCCAGATGGTGCAGGCCTTGGCCGGCAATGGCCTCGCCACGGTGATGGACGTGGTCTACAACCACACCAACGCTTCCGGCCTGGCCGACAAGTCCGTCCTGGACAAGGTCGTACCCGGCTACTACCACCGCCGCAACCCGACTACCGGTGCGGTGGAAACCTCGACCTGCTGCGAGAACACCGCCAGCGAACATCGCATGATGGCCAAGCTGATGATCGACTCGCTGAAGGTCTGGGCCCGCGACTACAAGATCGCCGGCTTTCGCTTCGATCTGATGGGTCACCATATGCGCGAGCAGATCGTCGATGCGTATCGCGCCGTTCGCCGCATCGATCGCGACACCTATTTCTACGGCGAAGGCTGGGAATTCGGCGAGGTTGCCGGCAACGCACGCGGTATCAACGCCAATCAACTGAACATGGCCGGCACCGGCGTAGGTACCTTCAACGACCGGCAACGTGATGCAGTCCGTGGCGGCAGCCCCTTCGACGGCGGCGACAGCATTCGCCGCAACCAGGGCTTCGCCAACGGGCTCTATCTGCGACCCAACGAGCTGAGCGGCGCCGGGGCTCAGGAAAAAGCGCAACTGCTGCACGCCACCGATTTGATCCGCGTCGGCATTGCTGGCGGGCTACGCGACTTCCAATTCGTGACCTCCGACGGCAGCACGCGCAAAGGCAGCGAGATCGACTACAACGGCCAGCCCGCCGGCTATACGCTGGACCCGCAGGAAACCGTCAATTACGTCTCCAAGCACGACAACCAGACGCTGTGGGACAACAACCAGTACAAGTTGGCCAGCAGCCTGTCGGTTGCCGACAGGGTGCGCCTGCACATGGTGGCGCTGTCGGTGCCGCTGTTCAGCCAGGGCGTGCCGTTCATCCATCTCGGCTCGGATATCCTGCGATCGAAGTCCATGCAGCGCGACAGCTACGATTCGGGAGACTGGTTCAATGCGGTGGACTTCAGCTATCAGGACAACAACTGGAACAAGGGCCTGCCGCGCGCGGACAAGGACGGCGACAACTGGCCGCTGATTCGCAGGATCATTGTCGACCCGCAGGCCAAACCGGGCACCACCGACATCGTCGCGGCGAAACGACGTTTCCTCGAGCTGCTGAAAATCCGTAGCGACAGCGCACTGTTCCAGCTCGACAGCGCCCGCGAGGTGCAACGGCGCCTACAGTTTCACAACACTGGCCCCGAACAGCAGCCCGGCGTGATCGCCTTCAGTCTGGCCGATGGTCCGCGTGACGGCCGCGATCTGGACCGCCGCTACAGCTCGCTGATGGTGGTGATCAATGCCTCGGACAGGCCGGTTCGCCTGCCGGGCGCGGACGGCTACGAGTTGCACCCGGTGCTGAAGGGTTCGGTCGACCCGATCAGCCGCCAGGCCAAGGTCACTAGTGGGGAGTTCGAGGTACCGGCGTTCACGACGATCGTATTCGCCCAACCTCAGGCACGTCGGTAAATCGCGCGCAAAAAAAAAGGCGACCATAGGTCGCCTAAATGCCTTGCGTGCTCTTTGAATCTGCCGGGAATCGCTTACTTCTTGTGCGCATCCCGCCAGATGAAATATCCGAAGCCTCCGAGGAAGGCGACCATCAGGCCGACCGTGACCACCCCTGCGAGCACCACATCATCGACAAACATGAGACCTACCTCCGAAACCTGATTCGCTATTCGATGGGTTCAAGTTAAACCCGCTCCCCCCTAAAAAAATTGACCCGGGTCAATGGCCACAAAGCAGCGCGCACAGCCGTGAGCAACGACTGATCCAGGTCAAGAAAACAGGGGTGTTTGAGGCGAAAAACGGCAGGGGCAGCAGCAGAAGTGTGGTGAGAGCCGAGCGGCTAATAGCGAATCGATCTGTGCAATGTTGAAGGGGGCGCGATTAGCGCTTCTTCGGAGAGCGTTTGCCCTTCTTCTTCGCCTTGCCCAGCGGCAGGACCTGCTCGAAGGTCTTGCGCATCTCCTCGAGGCGCTTGTCGTTGAGGTCGTGAATGCGCTTTGCGCGCTCTGCACTAAAGTCGATCAACTTCTCGTCGCTGCTCATTTGCTCGGCCTCGTCTCGATCAGGCGGAAGGTCAGGTTGAGGCGCGGCTGCAGCACCTTGCTGGTCCGCGCGATCTGGTGTTGCCAATGATGCTGCGTCGTGCCCCTCATGACCAGCAGCGAGCCATGTGCGAGGACGAGCGAGTGTTGAATCCGCCCACTGCCCTTGCGCCGCAGATCGAAACGTCGCTCAGCGCCCAAGCTCAGCGAAGCGACAGTGGGGCAATCGCCCAGCTCGGGCTCATCGTCACTGTGCCAGCCCATGGCGTCGCGTCCGTCGCGATACAGGTTCAGCAACACACCGTTGAAGCGCTGACCGGTCTCGTGCTGCAGACGCTCACGGATGTCGCGCAACAGCGGTGTCCAGGCCAGCGGATCATGTCGCAGGCCGGAATAGCGATACCCGGCGTCCGCGTCGCCGAACCAGGCGACCATGCGTGGTACTGCAACCTGGCGGCCATAGATTCGGATTTCGGGTTGCGACCAGGGCGTGGCGCTGACGAGGTCCTCCAGCCAGGCATCGGCGGTTTCGCTGTCGACCCACCCCGGGTAGTAGTCCAGTGCGGCGTCCGGCAACTCGATCGATGAAGCGTGGCTCGGGTCGTTCGTGAACACCTCAGACCTCGACGTCAACCCAGAGTCCCTGGCGCGGCAGCTCTTCGAGCTCGGCCTGGTCCTGTTCATCAGTCTCGCCGGTCGCCAGTTCCTCCGGGGTATACCCCCGGCGCTGACGCCGCCGCTGCTCGTCGCGCAGCATCTCGGCGCTCTCCTGCGGATGACGTCGGTCGAGGGTAACCGCACTTTCGTCCGAACTCGGCTGCACGGGTGCCACCGGTGCGATCTCCGGACGAGGCTTGACCACGTCCTGCTGGGCGTTGACCGGAAACACGCCTGATGGAATGGGTGGCAGCATGCTCGTTACCCCTCGTTACCGATGAATCGGCGCGGCACCGGCCAACTTTAACAGGACCGCTACACTTCATGCGTCGCGCAGTCGCCATCGGCCGTCGCTCTGATGGCGACGTTCCGTTACCATAGCCGGCTTTTTCACAGCGGGAGGCAGCATGGCGCAGCAGTATCTACCGGGGCAACGCTGGATCAGCGACAGCGAAGCAGAACTCGGCCTCGGAACCATCCTGACCCAGGATGGACGGATGCTCACCGTGCTCTATCCGGCGACCGGCGAAACGCGCCAGTACGCGACACGCAGCGCCCCACTGACGCGGGTGCGCTTCGTGCCCGGTGACGAGATCACCCATTTCGAAGGCTGGAAGATGACCGTGCGCGAGGTCGACGACGTCGACGGCCTGCTGGTCTACCACGGCCTGACCGCACAGAACGAAGCCCGCACCCTGCCGGAAACCCAACTGTCGAACTTCATCCAGTTCCGCCTGGCCAGCGACCGCCTGTTCGCCGGGCAGATCGACCCGCTGGCCTGGTTCAGCCTGCGCTACCACACCCTGCAACACCAGAGCGCCCAGTTGCAGTCTTCGCTGTGGGGCCTCGGCGGTGTGCGTGCGCAACCCATCGCGCACCAGCTGCATATCGCCAAGGAAGTCGCCGACCGCATTGCTCCGCGCGTACTGCTGGCCGACGAAGTGGGCCTGGGCAAGACCATCGAGGCCGGCCTGATCATCCATCGTCAGCTGCTCTCCGGCCGCGCCAGCCGGGTGCTGATCCTGGTTCCGGAAAACCTCCAGCACCAGTGGC
>ERZ1673962.159-NODE-159-length-57080-cov-44.663832_pt1 | contig 57080 bp, 52 predicted proteins | sample MGYA00580188_ERZ1673962 | MGnify/ENA primary metagenome ERZ1673962 (study PRJEB41334, sample SAMN05608104) | rock metagenome | biome: terrestrial subsurface; feature: shale formation; material: shale | place: USA: Pennsylvania ... | reverse complement strand
GGCCACCTCTCGCCGTTCAACCATGAGTGTCGCACTTATTATCTGAATTCCCGCCTCTCTACATGCGGCAAGGGAATGATGCATCGGAGCTGATTGGTGCTGAGACACCCGCTCAGGACGTGCTGGCGCCGCCATTCAATTGCCATAAACATTCCATTGAGGGGAAAGGCGAAGAAGGCGAAGAGCGAAAGGCTGCTTACAATTATAGCTCAGAATTTTGAGCTTTGGCCTGAAATGCCAACTTCATAGAAAACTGTGTGGGTTTCTGTTAGTGTTCAAGTGCGCAATCATCATTGAAACACTACATAGTTATCACAAAACAAAACAACCCCACCAAAGGGACTTACCGTGTTTAAATTCTTTCGAGCTTCCGTTTGCCAAGCAGGTGTAATAACTACATTCCACCAAGTCGGTATAGAAAAGGCCCTTGCACGACAACTATGTGACTCTAACCCTGAATACTTTACTGCTGTTTCCGACATGCTAAAGCACTTGGGAAGCCAACACAGAAATATTGTTGCTGCGGTCGCCTACAACAGGCATCTTCTCATACTATCAAAGTCAATGCCTTCTACTGACCCCGAAATCAAAGAACTACTCTACCTCATAAAAGACGGAGTATGGGATGCTTTGAGATATCAGCTTAAAGTCAGCCCTAACCGTAACGAGATAATGACAGCGCTATGCACCGTCTTGCATCTAATGGAACAAGATGAAATGCCTACTCAAGCTGAGATCGCAAAGATGTGTGATCCAGCAAATCTCTAGCCCTGCCCTTTTAGCCTTTGCTTTCGAGCCATATAAAGTCTACGAATTACAAGCACGCGCTAATAGCCGTCTCGACTGCACCTGACGGGTCATCTGCATTTACAGCACTAGCGAAGAACAGGGCGAACCGGTCATCATCATTCAACTGCTCAATCGTGATATCGTCTTGACCGTAGACCAGAACCCTCAGGACATCCGACACAAAGGCGGCAACACTCAGATCAGGGATGGTTCTAGACATGAATCTCTTGCCATTTCTGGTGACACCTACACGGTATCCCTTGCCCCTGCCATATACGCCATAAAGCCCGGTTATCTTGTTCGCTGATCGGTTGCGTTGATTCTGGGATGCGGTGACTTCCCTTAGGTTATCCGGGTGGTTGTTTCTAGTATCGCGGTCGATGTGGTCAACCTGCATCCCTGAGCCGGGCCAGCGCCCATGAGCCAGCGCCCAAACGACTCGATGCAAAAGGTATTTCTTGCCATTTATGCGAACGTGCTTGTACCGACTTGTGCCAAGATGCAGGAAGGGGATTCTCATCCCAACCTCATTAGATCGTCCTTTCAGCCTGAGCAGTGCTTCAGATTCTGGGCAAAACCGGAAAGTCTCTTGCAACTCCCTGAAGCTCAGGCCGTACTCAGTGCTGTCACTGCTAACGATGCTCGTTTTGGTGTCGTGGGTGGTGCTCATGCTAGTGCCTCCTTGCTGAATGCTGGTTGTTGGATACCTCATACTTGATTAGATGCGGAACGAAGAAAGCCCAGAGGCTGAAACCGCTGGGCATGCTGCTTGGTGCTGATTCATCTTGAGTGGCTGGATCAGCCTAATGGGATAACCCTGATCAGAGAATCAGGGAGGGATGAGAGCTATAACACGCTAGACGCTCTAGCCTCTCTATACACTTTCTCTACCCTCTCCTGTTATCTCTGGCTCTCTCTATAATGTGGGTTAATTTAATCTCATCAGAGAATTAGGGAGGGAGGAGGGCTATCACACACTAGACGCTCTAGCCTCTCTATGCACTCTCTACCCTCTCCTGTTATCTCTGGCTCTCTCTCTATAATGTGGGTTAATTTAACCTATTGATTTAGAAGTTAAATTAAACACCTTTCATTCAGGTAACTCAGCAGCCTGTTGCTATACCTTATACCGCATCGACCCAGCAGCGTGCATCGCCTCTGCAACACCAGCGGGAAGGCCCCTAAGCTGCTACAGGAGGGGCCTTCGTCCTATGCAGCAGTCATGGCCCAGAGAAACGCGCACAGGGGCGAATAGGAAGCTCAACCAGCTGATTATTTTGTAACCAAAGGTGCAGCACGAAGAACCCGTATGAAAGAGCCTGCAGCCGGAATGGGCCTGCATTCATAGAAGGCCCTGAGCGCCCTTCTGAGCGATGCCAAGAGCAAGCCAAGCAAGGGATAGCCATCAGCCCTGAAACCTTCTCAGAATGCCCCTGCTGCGTGCTGGCACTGCCGGGAGTGAGCCCGCGAACATCCCGGCTCTCTATAATGTGACCTTATTCAGTACGGGTCTCACGTGTGAGAAAAACGTAGACAGATACCGAAAATAGCTGGTTATAATTCAACCAATAATTACCCATGTGAGACACTTTTGGGGCAAGCTATCTCTACGCCGAAAGCAAGCTGCTCAATCACGGGCTGCAACACCTCAGGCTTGAAGTCCTTGCCGTATCGACTGAAGGTTATCCCGCCGGATTGATGCCCGAGCACACCCGATACCAAGCTCTCAGTCACACCAAGTTGTTTCAAATGGTCGGCTACCGTATGCCTGAAGCTGTGGAAGTCCTTCTTACCCTCTGCATCTTTGAAGCCCAGAGCCTCCCTGAGACGGCCAAACCACTTTGATGGGGTAGCCGAATAGCCATGCCGCTGGTGCCTGATCAGGTCAAACAGAAGAGCATCTGCACCCTGTTGCTTGCGCCCTTGAACGTACAGCATGAATCCAGCATCTATCAGATGAGAATGGATCGGGATCACCCTTTCAGAACTGGGCGTCTTCAGTCGCTGATCTGCTCTGCCTTCTCTTATATAAATGCAGTCAATACCGTTGATGGTCACGATGTCATCAGCGTAGAGCTGGCACAGCTCACCCATCCTCGCGCCTGTGTAGAGCGCCAGCAAAGGGAGCCAGTATTGATAAGGCTTGCTGGGATCGTGCCGGGTGGCAATGCCTGAGAACAAACGTTGCAGGTCGTCTTCAGTGAACCGGCTACGGCCAGCACTAACTTTGGCCCTCTGCTTGATCCTCAGCCCTTCAAAGGGGTTCTTATCACAATGCTCTTCCAGCACCAGCCAAGCAAAGAAGGCTGATAGGTACTTCACATAGTTGTTGAAGGTGGTCGTGCTGATCGTGCTTTCTGCATCTGCAATCAAACGCGTAAGAGGGACATTACCCTTACGGTTCGAGCGTGGCGGGAGCTTCAAGGCAATCTCTCGGAACTGCTGAGCATGCTGGCGCTGGAAGCGATGCACGGGCATATCACCTACAGCACGCACCAACAGCTCAACAATGGAACGCTTGTCCCCTATCGTCTTTGCACCTACCCCCTCAAGACGCTGGGCTTCAAGGTACTGGGCTAAGGCAACAGATAGCTTAGGGCTTGTTCGTGCAGGGACTGGCGCTTGGTCAAGTGTAGGGGTGACAGCAACAGGAGAAGGCTCAAGCTGGTCAGACCAAGACAGCAGGCTCAGGTCTACCGGCCGCCCCTTCACTGCTTCATGAAACAGACTATCTACCTGCTCCAGCAGCTTGGCGCTACGCACGATAGCCTGACGCTTGCACTTCGTTCTAAGCGAGCGTCGAATCTGGCTTTGTGGTACGAGCTTGCGGACTGACTCAGGAACTCGAATACGGAAGTAATAAACGGAGTGGGGGGGAGCGTTGAATGTATGCAGATAGCTGGGCCATGTGTTCCACCTGTGTGTTCCAGTTGAGAACTCAGCAAGTCAAAACAGCGAAAAGCCTAGTGATATCAGGTAGATATTATGGAGTGGGGGCGGCCCCACCAGCCACATCCCGGCACACGAGTCGACCGCTGTGGCTGCTCCCTTCCGGGCCTGACCAGGTTCACGGTGTATCGTTGCGAGAGGACCGGCAGAACCGCCATAACGCGGCATTATGCCCTGTCTCAAAAGACAGGCGCGCAGTATAAGCATCCGTGACCAGGATTGCAAACGCTCCGCCCCCGATCAAGGCACCACAACGCGCACGGCCAGACCGATCAGCACCACACCGGTCAACTGCTCTACCCGCTTAAGGTGGCGCCGCAGCCAGGCCAGCAGGTGCGACTGGGAAAACAGCAAAGCCACCAGCGAATACCAGAGGCCATCTACAACGGTTGCCGTTGCCACCATCAGCAACTGGTCACTAAGCGTCTGATCTGCAGTAACGAACTGAGAGAACAGCGCAGTAAAAAACACCGCCAGCTTGGGGTTCAGCAGCGAAATCAGTGCTCCCGACCGGGCCGCCTGCCACAGGCTGTCGCGTGCGCCCTGCTCGGCCTGTAGCCCCGGCGCGGATGCATGACGCAGGGCATTGAACCCCAACCAAACCAGATAGGCAGCCCCCAGCCAGGTCAGAATCTGATAGAGGGTTTCATGACGGCTTACAAGCAGCCCGAGCCCCCACACCGTTGCCATCGCCCACAGCCCAACCCCCAGCGCATGGGCACACCCGGCAGCTATGCCATGACCCCGACCGTTACTGACGGTTTGACGCAGCACCACCGCAAGGCTGGGGCCCGGCGACATCGCCCCCAGCACACAGATCAACAGCAACGAAAACCACAACATCAATGACATTACTCTCTCCTTAAAACTCCCTGATGACCCGTTCAGACCACTGTCGATCATGCCCGCCAAGGCAGACTATGCTATAGTCCTGCGCCGTTATCACCATGAATCAGGTATCCGAGGGTTCACCATGGCAGGCTCACTTCAGGACCAGCTACTCAACGCAGGCCTGGCAAACAAAAAACAGGCCAAACAAGCCAAGGATCTTAAACGCAAACAGTCGAAACAGAAACGGGGCGGACAGGCCAGCGTCGATGAAGAACACCAGCGGCGCGAAGCCGTTGAAGCGGCACGGCTGGAAAAGATTGAGCGCGACCGTGAACTGAACCGTCAACGTCAACAAGAGCAGGCACAAAAAGCGGCCCAGGCCGAAGTCCGCCAGCTGATCGAGACTCATCGACTGCCTTTGTCGCCCAAGGCTGAGTTGCGCTACAACTTTGTACACGGCACCACCATCCGCCATCTCTATCTTGAGCAGAAGCAGATCGACCAGCTTGCCCGCGGCCAATTGCGGATTGCCGTACTCGACAACGGCTACCACCTGATCCCGGCCGAAGTCGTTGAGCGTATCGAAACACGCCTGCAGGATGTTGTTCTGCCACGCCCTGTGGACGACACCCCTGAGCCGGATGATCCCTATGCCGATTATCAGATTCCCGACGATCTGATGTGGTAATCACTGCGGGCCTGACGCCTGTCAGGCCTTGCCTCTGTCCTCATCCTGCAACAACTGCTACGCTCAGGGTCTGATTTACAGAAAATACACTTTTACGCGCATTAAAAAGTGATATATTTCATTTTTTAGCGCATAAAAATGCAGATTCTTTGAGCTTGAGCACCCCAATGCAACGCACGATTCTAGGAAAGCTACTGAACTGGAAAGACAGGGAGACACGCAAACCCCTGCTGATTGACGGTGCCCGTCAGACCGGGAAGACCTACTTGCTGGAAACACTGTTCGGGAGCCTGTTTCAGCACACACTGCGCATCGATCTGCTTGAGTCCCCTGATTTGGCTGTCGCGTTTGAAGGCTCGCTTGCACCCGAAGATATTATCTCCAACCTTGAACTGCTGACCGAGAAAGCCTTCGATCCAACCACTGACCTGCTGATTCTGGACGAAATAGGCGAATGCCCAAGGGCCGTAACCTCGCTGAAATACTTTGCGGAAAAGGCCCCTCACATGTATGTGGCTGCAAGCGGCTCCAATATCGGCTTACTCAATTCCTTCCCTGTGGGCAAAGTTGAACAATACAATCTTCGTCCGTTGACTTTTCATGAGTTTCTATTGGCCTCGAATGAAACCACGTTGATCAAGGCTTTTGAAACCCGAGCCAACACTGCAGCCGCACACAGCAAACTGTTTGATAAGCTGACTGATTACTACTTCACCGGTGGCATGCCTGAAGCGGTGAACTGCTGGTTCAGTTTAAAGGACAGCAGCATTCTGGAACGCACTCAGGCCGTGAGTGACATTCATCGAAATCTGGTTGCCGGTTATCAGCGCGATTTCGGGAAGTATTCTGGCAAGGTTGATACCGGCCTGATTGAAGCCGTGTTTTCCAACGTCCCCTCACAGCTATCTGCCGTTGTGGATGAATCGGTAAAGCGTTTCAAGTTCAAGGGGGTGCATGAACGAAAGTCGCGTTACAGCGAGCTGGAAGGTGCAATCTCCTGGCTGGACAAGTGTCGGCTGGTTTTAAAAAACCACCCGATAGATGGTACCCCTAAAAGCCCACTGGCGGCTTACCGCAAAGACAACATAGTCAAACTCTTTCTGTTTGATGTTGGCCTGCTCAACCACATGCTGGGCGTCAGTTACAAAGAGATAAAACTGCAGGGCTACGAGTACAAGGGCTTTGTTGCTGAAAACTTTGTCCAGCAGGAGCTTGTTGCACAGGGCATTGAACCTACCTTTTCATGGGGAGATGCACGCGCCGAGATCGAATTTCTGACAACTGATGTCGAAGGTGACGTGATTCCGATCGAAGTCAAAAGCGGCAAACGCACACGCGCAAAATCACTTCAATCCTATATAACAAAGTGTAATCCGAAAAAGACCATCAAGCTGACAGGGACTCAGGGCTCACCTGTCACTGAGCAGAAACATATAGTCCTGCCGCTCTACTACACCGAATATGTGCCAGGTGTTTACCTGAACAAATCATGAGGAAAAATAATAATGAGCACCCTGGGTGTCAGTGAACTGAACATACTGCTGGTCGAGCCTTCCGCCATGCAGCGCAAAATCATGATTCAGCAGCTGCAGGATGAGCAGGTCATGGCGATCGATACCGCCGCCAACCTGCATGAGGCGCTGGAGAAGATCATGAAGGTAAAACCCGACCTGGTGATCAGTGCCCTGCATTATGACGATGGCAGCGCAGTTGAGCTGCTGGGTGCCATTCGTCGCTTACCGGAGCTGGCTGACCTGCCGTTCATGCTTGTGTCGAGCGAGACCCGCAAGCCACAGCTGGAAGTGTTCAAGCAGTCTGGCGTGGTCGCCATACTGCCCAAGCCGTTTACCCGTCAGCATCTTGGGTCCGCCTTAAATGCTACCCTGGATCTGCTGGGCAAGGATGAGCTGGAGCTGGAGTTCTATGACGTGGAAAGCCTGCGGGTGCTGATCGTGGACGATAGCCGCATGGCACGCAAGCTGATCCATCGTGTGCTGCACAACCTGGGCATCGTACACCTGCTGGAAGCGGCGGACGGACGCGAAGCGATTGAACTGCTGCAGCGTGAAACGGTCGACCTGGTGGTCACCGACTACAACATGCCGGAAGTGAATGGACTGGAACTGGCTGAATTCATTCGCAGCTCTGAACTTCACTCTCACCTGCCGATTCTGATGGTGACCTCGGAGGCCAATGAAACCCACCTGAGCCATGTCGAGCATGCGGGGGTAAACGCGCTCACCGACAAGCCGTTTGAACCCGAAACAGTCAAACGGCTTCTGGTGCGCCTGCTGGATCAGTCAGAGTAAACGCGCGGTACACGTGGGGTCAGGCAGGTCAGCAACGTGTAGGGGATGGTATCGCACCACTGCGCCACTTCAGACACCGGCAACCGCGGCCCCCAAAGCTCTACCCGGCTGCCGATATCTGCCTGCGGGATATCGGTCAGGTCAACCGTCAGCATGTCCATCGATACCCGGCCTGCCAGTGAGGTTCTGACGCCTTCGACCAGCACGGGTGTACCATTACGGGCATGACGCGGGTAACCGTCGCCGTAGCCCATGGCCACGGTACCGATACGGCGCGGACGATCACAACTGAACGTCGCACCATAGCCCACCGTCTCACCCGCTGGCACTTCTCGCACTGCGATGATCTCGGAGCTGAGCGTCATACCGGCCCGCAGCTGATCCGCCACCGGGTTCGACTCACCAAAAGGCGTTGCCCCATAGAGCATGATGCCAGGGCGCAGCCACTGCCGATGCGCCTCAGGCCATGCCATCACGGCAGCAGAATTCGACAGGCTTGCCCCAAGGCCAAGTTGCGCCGCAACTCGATCAAAACAGTTCAGCTGGTCGCGGGTCATCGGCAATGAGGGCTCATCGGAGCGGGCAAAGTGGGTCATCAGTAACACCTCACTCACCACTTCACATTGACGCAGACGCGCCACCAGCGGCTCAACCTGATCAGGTGCCACACCCAGGCGGTGCATGCCGGTATCCAGCTTGAGCCACACGGGGAAGCGCGCCGTGCTGCTGAACTGCTCCAGCCAGCGCACCTGATGCTCGCTGTGCAGCGCAGGCCAGAAACCGTGCTCGGCGATCAGTGGCAATTCATCCGCGTCAAAGAAACCTTCCAGCAGAATGATCGGCTGGCGCAGCCCGGCCTCACGCAGCTCCATTGCCTCTTCTATACAGGCAACGCCAAAAGCATCAGCATCATTGGCCAATGCACGCGCCACCGGCACTGCACCGTGGCCATAGGCGTTCGCCTTGACGATGGCAGCCGCCATCGCCGTTGGCGCCTGTGCCTTGGCCAAACGGTAATTGTGAACGATCGCATCCAAATGGATATCCGCGCGCACTTTACGGCTCATGCCCTGCCCTCCACCGGCTGGCTGTCAGTCCTTCAACACCATGATCGCTTCCACTTCGATATCGGCGTCCTTGGGCAGCGCCTTGACGGCATAGGCTGCGCGGGCCGGATAGGGCTCGCTGAAGTAACGCGCCATGACTTCATTTACCTGTGCAAAATACTCAAGATCAGACAACAGGATCGTCACCTTGGCGAAATCACCCAGTGAACCACCGGCGGCTTCCGCCACGGCTTTCAGGTTTTCAAATACACGCACCGCCTGAGCCTCAAACGAGTCGGTCACCATCTCCATGGTCGCCGGATCGAGTGGAATCTGACCTGAAAGATACACGGTGTTGCCGACACGAACCGCCTGAGAGTAGGTTCCGATGGCGGCCGGAGCGTTTTCAGTGCTGATGATGCTGCGATTGGACATGTTATTTTCCTGTGCTTGATGATAAATGGAATCGGCAGACTATAGCGCAAATTGCCAGCGCTGCCAGAGAATGCTGTGTTTCAACCAGCGTAACGGTCAAGGCTCAGCCCTTCCGTTTCAATTGCCGGCGTCTGACCACAGATTATATCGGTGATATAGCGGGCAGAGCCAAGTGACATGGTCCACCCCAGCGTACCGTGGCCGGTATTCAGAAACAGCTCGGGATAGCCCGTTGGGCCCAGAATCGGGGTGCCATCCGGCGTCATCGGTCGCAGCCCTGTCCACAGCTCGGCCTGCGACGGGTCCCCACTGCCACCAAAAAGGTCGTTGACTACAAATTCCACATTGGCACGCCGGCTCTCGGGCGTAGACAGATCATAACCTGTCAGCTCTGCCGTTCCCCCTACACGAATGCGATCACCCAACCGGCTGACCGCAACCTTGTAGGTCTCATCCATTACCGTTGATTCCGGTGCTCTTGATGCATCCGTAATCGGGATGGTGAGCGAGAACCCCTTAACCGGGTAAATTGGCAAACGCATCCCCAAAGGCTTAAGCAATTGGGGACTGTAGCTGCCAAGCGCCACCAGATAGCGATCACCCCGTACCTCACCGCCCGAGGTCTTAACGCCTTTGATTCTCCCCTGCTCGGCCTCAATAGCGTCGATAGTCGTATTAAACCTGAACTCGACCCCCAACGCTTCACAGCGTTTTGCCAGTGCCTGAGTGAACAGAAAGCAGTCGCCGGTTTCGTCACCGGGCAAACGCAAACCGCCAACCAGCTTGTCACGCACATGTGTGAGGGCTGGCTCATGTTGCAATATTCCCTCTCGGTTCAGCGATTCATAGGCAACGCCGCAGGATTCCAGGATACGGATATCCTCAAACGAGGCATCAAGCTGCTTTTGGCTGCGAAACAGTTGAATCAGTCCCTGAGCCCGGTTGTCATACTCGATACCGGTTTCCCGGCGCAGCTCGATAAAACAGTCTCGGCTATATTCTGCAATACGCAGCATGCGCGACTTGTTACGTGCATAGGCTGACCGGGTACAGTTTGAGAGCATACTGACCAGCCAGCGCAGCATGGCAGGATCCAGACGTGGTGCCACACGCAGGGGCGCCAGATCCTGCAACATCCACTTGATCGCCTTCAGCGGCACGCCGGGAGCCGCCCAGGGGGCCGAATATCCCGGTGATATCTGGCCAGCATTGGCATGACTGGTTTCCAGTGCCGATTCCGGCTGGCGATCAATCACCACCACCTCATGGCCGGCCTGGGCCAGATACCAGGCACTGGTCACGCCGATAACGCCACTGCCAAGAATAATCACACGCATAGCAACACCTTCATGTTCATCGTTATGCAACAGAAGTCACTATTCTGGATCAAAAATGGCGTATTTATTTTCCGTATTTATAATTATTTAAAGAAAATACAGCTATATAAAAACGAAAAGCAGAAGTTTCAACCACCATGAAACTCGCAAGGCAGTGGAATCCGCCAGCCACACGCAGAGACGAGCACACAGGCACTGAAGTTCGCCAACAAACGTGTCAGCTGATCATAGACTCAAGGACAGAACGTGAATCGAGGGTAAACAAGAAGGAAGGGGGTGGTCCTATTCAGCTGTATCGGATTGGCCCCCACCTAACCGACACAGCCTTTCAGACCATAACGCGAAAACCGACTCCGGCTTCCGTTTTTTCCGATTCTAAAGCGAAAGAAAGTGAATTTCAAATCTGATCAGACATTCCCAGCAAAATCTGTTCAACTTTCTCGCGCAGGCGCGCAAATGGAATCGGTTTGGGTAACACCTCTATACCCCTGCTGATCGCGTCGATACGATCCTGTACCTGTCTCATCCCCAATGCCGTAACCACAATCAGCTGCATCTGCTGCAGCAGTTCCTGACGAGCCAGCGCCTCGATGACACTGAAGCCATCAACATTCGGCAGGTTAAGATCCAGTATCAGCAAATCGGGCTCAAAGCGCCCCAACTCCAACAGCCCCTGGTAGCCGTCCACTGACTGGCGCAACTCCACCGGAAGCCCCCAGCTACGAATGGTCAGGGCATAGAGCCGCTGCAGCGCGGGCTCATCCTCAATCACCTGCAGCCTTACCGGACGGGTTGGCTCGGGGCGCACCGCCTCCGCTGCAGCTGTGACAGCTTCACCACTGCGAATCTTTTCGGCCAAACGTTCAATCGCGCCGAGACTGAAGCGTCGATGTCCGCCTGGTGTTTTCCAGCCATGCAAAATGCCGGCGTCCGCCCACAGCTGTATGGTCCGAGGGGTTACTCCCAGCAATTCGGCGGCTTTACGACTGGTACACAGGTCTTGGTTTGACACCGAAATTCTCTATCCAGATCAATGATTAGAACGGTCTCATGTTAATCCTTTGCCGGCCGTTTGCAAAATGAAAGCGGCCGGGGCCCTGAATACGAACACAATAAAAGTCGCGCACAAGACACCACGGATCCTAGCCCTCAGGCACATACACCATAGAGCCGTCCTGCAGCCGATAGGTGATGCCGGCCTTTACGCCTTCACCTTCGCCCACTTCGCCTGAGGAAGTGTAGTGCTTGAGCGTTTCACCCTCTTTGACGATCATTTCCATGTTGTCCTGTCCCGGGTTCTTGACCACGACCACCGAATCGCTGGTCAGAGGATTGAGCGGGTTCTGGATGATGACGATCAGCAGCACGGCGATGATCACCAGAAACACATCGATCAGGTTGACCACGCTGGTGATCGGATCTTCCTCGTCGTCACGCAGAATCGACAGAGGGCGGCGCTGTGTCGTCATGCAGCCTCCTTGAGTGGCACCGATGCCGCTTCTTGCTGGCTCAGCAGCTGGTGCAACTCCTCCAGCAGCCAGCGCTTGCGTACCGACAGAATCCAGTAGCTGACCGACGCCGCCAACAGCGCGATGATCACCGCCGAGAAGGCCACCACCAGATTGTCAGCCATGCTCTGGGTGTTGCCAGCCGCCACCGCCATCAGCGCAGGCCCCATCGGGATCATGGTAGCGATCAGTCCCAGCATGGGTGCGATGCGGTTGATCAGCCGGGGCCACTCGGTCTGCTTCAGCAGCGCCAGCTCCAGCTGTTCCTGATCAATCCGGCCATGATGCCGGGCTACCCGCTCCAGTGGCCCGGTGCGCTCCGGTCGAGTACGGCGTTGCACATACTCCATCAAAAACTGCCCAAGCATGAACAGGGCATAAACAAACATCAGTATCAGCACCAGCAACACCGGGGTCAGAAAAATGCCGGTGATGCTGTACAGCCATTGTTCCAGTTGGTTCATCTCATTTGATTCCTTTGATCAGATTCACTTCAGGCTCACATCAGGCACGAGCGCGGCGCCCTTGGTGCCAGAATCCCGCCGCAATTGGCAGCAACAGCATAAACAGCCAGTAGTCCAGCGGACTGTCCTGCACCTCCTGACTTACATCTTCCAGTTTCTGGCCGCTAACCTGCTCGCCCTGGGGCTGAGGCTCATTGGCACCTTCCGGCGGTGGCGTGGCGGCACTGCTGGCCTGATCCGGCGCCGGGGCAGCACTGATGCCATAGCCAGCCGCCTTGTCGGCCACGAACTGGGCAAAGGTGCGGTTTTCGGTGTACACATCATGTTTGGCCGCAATCTCGGTATACACCTCGACCAGCTCACGCAGGGTTTCGTCACTGGCCTCCCAGTAGCCCTTGCGGATCGCTTCGATCATGCGTTCGCTGATCTGCGCCAGCGCCGTGGGGTTGGACTGTTCAAACCACTCACGTAGCCCCAGCTCATACTTGTCCTTGACGTATACCTCGTGGAAAGCCTGCCACTGGTCGTCCCTGACCACATTGCGATCCATCACCTGCCAGCCCCAGAAGTTGTTGATCGTCTTCAGCATGTTCAGGGTGCCGGCATAGTCCTCCTGCATCATCTCCTTGACCCAGTTCGGATGCTGGTAGACCGACCTCAGCTCCATCGCCATGAAATTGGCCGCATCCTGCAACCGTGCCTTGCGCGGGTCGCGCATGTTGGAGATATAGAGCTGGGGTGCCTCGCCATCCAGGTATTTCACCGCCATGGAGATGCTGCCCAGATACTCGAACGGATGATCGGTATCCAGCAGTCCGCGCAGGTTGGAAGAGCGCGAGAACACCGCCGCGTCGGTGCCCTTCAAGTGCTGAGCATAGGTGTTGACCACCTTGCCTTCGGCGTCGGTCAGCTTGCGGCTCCACTGGCTGGCATCGGGGCCGTAGGCCCAGGACATGCGCGACAGATAGAGTTCCTCCAGCTTGCCGTCGCCCTCCTCCCACTGGTCCGATCCCAGCGTGGCCTCGGGCAGCTTGGTGCCATAGTCGCCGCTTTCGGTGCCGAACACCCGTGTCAGCGCATGATTTTCCGCCTGCTCGGCAGGAATGCCCTGCGCCACCAGCTCTGCACGAATACGCTCGGTGTTGGCACGGACGAAGTTGAGTTCTTTCGGCTCCTTCAACGCCGCCACCAGGGTGACCGCTTCATTGAAACGCTCCATCACCACCGGAAACTGGTCACGGTAGAGCCCGGTCAGGGAAATCACGGCGTCGATGCGCGGACGCCCCAGATCCTGCTGCGGAATCGCTTCAATGCCGGTCACTCGGCCACCACGATCCCACACCGGCTTCACGCCCAGTGCCCAGAAGATCTGCGCCTCCAGCATGCCCAGATGACGCATGGTCTCGGTACTCCAAAGCGTGAAGGTCAGTTTCTGCGGATAACGGCCGTGCTGCGTCTTGTAGTTGTCGATCAGCTCCTGCATCGCCTTAACCCCTGCATCATAGGCAGCCTGGGTGGGCACCCGGTTGGGATCGAAGCCGTAGATGTTGCGCCCGGTCGGCAACGCATCGGGGTTGCGGATCGGATCGCCACCATAACTCGGATCGATGAATCCGCTGGACAGACCGGTGATCAGCGCCCGGGTTTCCGCTTCGGCGGCGTAGTTGTCGGCCAGCTGACGTGCTTCCCTGACCAGCTGCTGCTGCGTCGGCGGCAGGGCATCCGTTGCGGCCTGCTGCACCACATACCTGAGGACGAAGCGGTAGGGCTCGGTTTGCTTGATCTGCTCATAGTCCGCCACGAACAGAGCATCCGGGTTGTCGATCCCCAGCTCAGCGGCCAGTGGCTTGAGCAGAATCAGCATCAGGTTCATCGCCCGATGTTCGTCCGTCATGGTGTCGCCGAAGGTGTGTAGTCCCAGGGGCTGCAGGGCTCCGGCCAGCAGCTCGATATGGTCCTCGACCCTGCGCAGGTGAGTTTCGAAATCCTGCCGCCAGGCCTGCTCATCCAGCCCCACGTCCTTGTGCAGGTTCTGCTCGATCACCGCTTCGATGATGTTGGCCTTGGCCGTTTCCTTGACCATACCCTCATCCACGCCGTGATATTCCCGCAGCAGGTCATTCAAAGCCGTCAGCTCCGGTGCCAGTCCGGCCGGGGAAAAGGCCGGCGTCTGGTGCGAGATCACCACACCGCGACCACGGCGCTTGACGTGGATCGCTTCGCCGATGTTGTCGACGATATAGGGATAGAGCACCGGCGTATTGCCCACCAGCAGGTTGGGATAATCATAGGCCCAGAGTCCGCGCTCCTTGCCCGGCGTCCACTCCTGGGAGCCGTGGGTACCGAAGTGGATGATGGCATCGCTGCCAAAGCCTTCGCGCAACCACAGATAGGTGGCCAGATAGCCATGGTGCAGCGGCACCTTGGTGTCGTGGAACAGGTCCTTTTCGCGCTCGTCGCCGGGCCGGTCGCTGCGCTTGGGCTGCGGCAGGATCACCAGATTGCCGGCCTCAATACGCGGGATGGCAAAGCCTTTTTCCCCGTCCTTCTCCACCAGCCAGCCACTGCTGTCCGCATCGCCCCAGAACCCGGTGATCTCGCTACGCACGCTGACCGGCAGCGCCTCAAACCAGCGCTGATAGTCCGCCAGCGGCATAAAGGCCCAGTGTTCTGTCGCCGTCAGTTCCTGTAACGCTTCTTTACGGTAGAAAGGCCGCAACAGCGTACCGAAGCTGTCGATCAGAGCCTGTTCGTCACGGCTCTCCAGCCGATAACCCTCGGCCTTGAGGTCTTCGATCAATTTAGCGACCGAGCGCGGCACGTTCATGTTGGACGCACTGATATTCTGCTCCCCGGCCGGGGTGTTCCAGAACACCAGCGCCAGCCGCTTGTCGGCATTGGCCTTGCGTTTCAACTGTGCCAGCTTGACCGCCTTGCCCAACAGCAGATCGAGCTGCTCCGGCATCGGCACCATCTCGCCACCCTCATTGGTCGACAACACTACCGGGTCCTGAATGCCGATGTACTCCGCCACCGACAGCCGGAACGGGATGTAGAAGGTACTGATACCGGCCAGATCGGCCTGGTATTCCTCGCGGTTGCCGTTGCGGTAGTTGATCACGTTCAGTACCGGCATATTCTGCGCCCGGTAGCGCGCCAGCCGCTGGTCCGGTCCGACACCGAGAAAGGTGTTGACGGTCATCACATCGACGACCCGTTCGTCATCCAGTGTGATCAGCGGTTCGTCCAACTGGTGCGGCGCCAGTTCCTTTGGATTGGGGAAATCGCCCGGATTACGCTCGATGACCGGCTCGCTCTGCGCGGCCACAGCAGTCGGCTTGCCGGCTCCCGGCCGGCCCCCTGCCGGACGCCCACCGCCGGAACGACCTTCACGGCGTGGCGGCGTCAGGCTACGTGCATCGCGGTAGTAAACGACGGGCACGGCGTTACGCGCTTCAGCACCCAGAATGAATTCATCGAGCATGCGGTTCTGCGCATCGGCGATATAGCTTGAGCTGGTTTCCATGCCGATCACCGGCAACGCCTGCCACTCCTTACCCATGCGCGCTTGCCACCATGACAGGTAGCTGGCCAGGTCGGTAAACAGCTCGCCCGGCGCATCCGGGTGGTAGATGGCGCCATCCGGCATCGGCACGGCATCGGGCACCTGTGTCCAGTCTTCGCCCTTGAGCCAGAGCGCCAGGAACTGAGCCAGGTAGGCCCTGTTCTGCTCGCGTCCGCCCAGATAATAGGCGTAGAGGCGCTCGGCAAAGTCTGACTCGATCCGTTCGGCCCTGAGCCGGCTCATCCAGCTCATGCGGTTGATATGCACCACCGGTTTGGCAAAGCGACGCCAGTACTCACCGGCCCGGCTCTCGACCTCGGCGATATCCTCCTGACGGGGCGCATCCACGACAATCAGTCTGGCCGCCTGTATGGCCGCCGCCAGCCCCTCGGCGTCTGTATTACTGACATCAAGCCAGTGCAGAGACACTCCTTCGGCATCGGCCGCCCGGGCTACCTGATCCAGCTTTTTGCCCAAGACAAAGTCGGTGGTCAGCAGCACCACATCGGCCGCACTGGCCGCCGTTGCCCACAGACACAGCACCAGGCCGGTCAACACTCTCGACAACATGCTCAGGCTCCTCAGAAGCGATAGCGTACACCGGCCTGCCAGCGGCGACCGGTGGACGGAATGATGGACAGGTCTTCAGCGTTGTAGACGCCGTCATATTCCATGCCGGTGGCCGGGCTGCCATTGCTGTCGTTGACACCGCGGGCGATGACCCAGTACTCCTTGTCGAACAGGTTGTCGATGCGCATGAATAGCTGAATGTTGTCTTGCTCACCGCTGCCAACCCTGAGGTTGTACTCGGCCATCAGGTTCACCAGCGTGCGTCCGGCCCACTTCTCCTGATTGATCTCATCGGCCCAGGCGGTGGAGCGGTAATCAACTTCAGTGGTCAGTTTCAGGTTGTCGATGCCGAACCAGTGCAGCCGCGCATTGATCTGGTGAGGAGATACCCGCGGCACCCGGTTGCCCGTGTTGTCGTGGCGCACCAGGGTGTAGCTGTTCACCGGGTCGTTGAAACTGGCCGGATCGACATAGCCGAAGCGCCCGTAGGGGTTGCCCAACGCCTGATAGAAATCGTCGTAGCGGGTAAAAACGGAATGCAGCCAGGTATAGGACAGGTCGAATGCAAAATCCTGATGCGGCTCGGTGGTTAACTGGAGCTCAAACCCGCGCGTTCGCGTACCACCTATATTGTCGTAAATAGCCGCTTCACCCGTCACATCATGACTGGCGCTGTTCGGGCTGTACTGACCACTGGTGTCAAGAATGAAATCATCACGTTCGACCTGGAAAACAGACGCACTTAGAGCACTGGGCCAGCCACCGAGATTGAAAGCCTGACGAAGTCCCAGTTCGTAGGTCAACGATTCTTCGGGTTCCAGATTCGGATTGTTGGCCACCGCCTGATCGCCGCTGAGATCGGTGCGGTACAGCTGCGACAACGTCGGCGTTCTGAAACCGGTGGAGGCACTGGCAAACAGTGTAGAGCCCGGGGTCAGGTCGTGGGTCAGCCCCAGACGCCAGGAATTGACGTTGAAGGTCTTGTCAGCGTCGGTGTCACTCAGATGGTCTCGGTACTCAACCTCAATTCGGTCATGGCGGGCATTGGCGGTCAGCGTGGTGTCCTGCGCCAGTTGATACTTGAACTCCACGAACAGCGCCTGGGTGTCGGTTTGACCTTCATCCTCGCTGAGCAGTGTGTCCGCAGCCGTGGTCGCGCCCCGAGAAAAGGTGCGATAGTCCCTCAGCGCGCGCACTGCATTGTCCGTGCTGTCCCGGCGCAGATCCAGCCCCAGAAGTGTCCCCAGGCGGTCGCCGCTGTGGTTGAGCTCCAGCTTCAGGCCACGCTGGGTCTGGGAATAATCGGTATCGTACTTGTAATCATCCGCCGCAATGGTACGCGCACCCATGCCATCATAACTCATCGGGCCGGACCAGAAGCTGGTGTCGTCCGTGTACTGATAGACCAGACCACGCAGGCTCAGGCTATCGTTCAGCTCACGTGAATACGCCAGGTTGAGGCGTTCAAGATCCACATCGAAGTTGCGGGTATAGTCACGTGACGCGGTATTACCCTCTGGGTCGGTGTCCGCCTGGGTTGCGCCCTTGACCGAGCCGTTGCGGTCCCGATAACGGTCCGACTTTTCGAAGCCGAAACTCAGATCGCTAACCTCATCCGGATACCAGGTGATGTTGCCCGACAGGGTTTCTGCCCAGCTGTCACCGAGCGCATAGAAGCCATCGCTGCTGCGGTCGGCGTACTGAACATGCACCTGCAGGTTGTCGGTCCCGCCGCCAGCTCTCAGTACGGAGCGCTCATAGCCGAAGCTGCCTCGCTCATGCTCCAGCGAAACGCCTTGTTGCGCATAACCACGCTTGGTCTTGATGATGACGGCACCGGCCAGCGCATCCTCCCCAAACAGATAGGAGGCCCCGCCCTTGACCACATCGATGGACTCGATGTTATCCAGGTCGATATTGACCTTGCCGGTGCGCTCGAACACCGGTACGCCGTCAATCACGATCACCACGCCCGGCGGCTCACCCATGTAGCGCTGATTCTCAACCCCCCGGATCTTGATCTTGATATCCTCACCGCCGGACTGATCCGTGGTGATGCCGGGGATCGCCTGCAATACCTGCTGAAGATTCTGCGCATGCTGCTGCTCGATCTCTTCCCGCGAAAGCGACACAGTGGAACTGGGTTGAGTTCTGTCCTCACCGAAACGGTCCTCGATAGTCGAGGAGTACACCCGAATCACCTGCTCCTGTGCCTGTACGGCGGCAATCGGCACACCCGCCAACAACATGGCGGCCCAGAGTTTTTTATATCCTTTCATGGTTAGATCCTGTCCTGAATCGAATAGATCATGCGAATCTGCACACTGACCGGTGCCTGCCCCGCGTCCGGCGGATATGGCAATGCGCGACGCACCGCCTGCAGCGTCGAAGTGCGAAACGCGGTATGCCCTTCCAACCAATGAAATGCCTGCATCTCTCCTGTGTCATTAACACTGACGCTGAAAAGCACTTCATCGGACAACCCCCTCTCTCGGGCGCGGCGCGGGTAGGTTTTATGTTGCTCAATTCGCTGAGTAAGACGCTGGGCATAACTGGGTTTAAGCGGTTTGGGCGCAGTATTTACAGGTGGCGCAGGAACTGCTGACGCATCGGACAGTGGCGGTGCAACAGCAGCAAGGCTTGCTGTCTGGTCAACAGACGCCGTGACATCTTCCACCACGTGAGGAACCGTGGCCGGCCTCCGGGAAGGTGCAGACTCGGCAGGCACATACGGCTTTTCCAGAACAACACTGTCTTGCCTGACGCTTGGTTTTGGCTGCTCAGCGGCTACCGCTACAGCTGCTGATGGGGTACTTTGCGGAGCCAGAACGGGAGGTGGCGGAGCCTGAACGTGAGGTGCCTTCGATTGATAAACTGCCACCAATATGGGCTCGGCTGTATAGTCCGGTGAGTACGTCACTCCTCTGAACCAGTCCAAGTCCAAAAAAAACCAGGTCAACATCACATGCATCAGGCAGGAGAGCAGCACGCCCTTGAAGATCATGCTCAGCTACCTCACCGGCTCTTCAACGGCAAAACCGATAGTTGATACTCCCTGCAGTCTCGCCCTGTCCATCAACGCCATAACCGGCTCAAATGGAGCACGCTCATCAACCCTCAGTACCAGTGATTGTTGCTTTTCAACCATCTGCAAGAGCAACGTATCCAACTGTTCATCAGACAGTAACCGGTCAGCCTGATATAAATGACCCATCAAATTTATATTGATGAACACAGGCTCATCGAGATTTTCTTCATCCCCGCTTTTGGCATCGGGCAAGCTGACTTCGAATCGTTTCTCATTGATAAAATGAGATGTCAGCATGAAAAACACCAGAAGAATGAAAACAATATCAATCAATGGCGTTATATTAATACTCTGATTAGATAACCGCTTGCGAGGATAATACTGCATGGCATTTCCCTATAATCATATCCCTTGACTTTCAACAGGCTCATGAATTACCTCAGAAACAGCCACATATAGCTGCCAATGATGCTTTTCAATCAATGACTCCAATGCATGCAGGAAGAACAATAAGGGCAAGGCAACCGCCAAACCTACACCCGTTGTAAGCATGGCCTCCCAGATACCGCCTGCGAGCATCTGCGCATTGACGCCCGCACCTTCTGACTCAATGACACGAAACGCCGATATCATGCCAATAATTGTGCCTAAAAGCCCCATCAAGGGAGCCGTATTGGCGAGTACGCTCAGAGTTTTTAGCCCGGTTTCAAAATACCGTATATGCGTAGTTATCAAGCGCAGAGCGAGAACACGCAGAGACTCCTGATCCAGGCCTGATTGCTGTGCAGCCGTGAGCCGCTGGAAGATCTCTTTGTATTCACCGGTAGAACCATCAGACACCGGAGGATCTGAGTAAGCCCCCCGATCTTTTAATAGGCGTAAATAAGCCGATATAACAATCGAAAATCCAACGACCGAGTAGGCAACAAGTATCCAGGTTATTACACCGCCTTTTACTAATATATCCATGGCGCCCCCTATTTTCATGACGCCATTTTAGGTATAAAAATATATAATCCAATGCGACATAGTGTCACAGGAACAATCACAGTCTGTAGTGAGCGCAATCCAGATCAGGCACCCTATCGCATAGGGTTTCGGTATAATGACCCAATTTAACTCAGGATCATCGCCATGCAACGACTGGATCTGCTGTTGGTGGAACGAGGCATTGCCGAGACACGCACCCGTGCCCAGCGCTTGATCAAGGAGGGCCGCGTCGAAGCTGAACTGGGTCAGTGGCAACGCCTGGACAAGCCTTCCTTCAAACTGCCGGCTGATACGCCTCTACGCGTGGAAAGCAGTGATGAGGACCGGTTTGTTTCACGCGGCGCCCTCAAGCTGCAGCATGCACTGGCGTCACTCAATCCACCTGTGGCAGGCATCACCGCACTGGATGTGGGCCAGTCCACCGGCGGCTTCACCGACTGCCTGCTGCAACACGGTGCTGCCAAAGTCGTTGGCATTGAGGTTGGTCACGATCAGCTGCACCCGCGCCTGCGTCAGGACCCGCGCGTCATTTGTCTGGAAGGCTATAACGCCCGCGCACTGGAACCGTCACTGCGTGATCACACGCCCGAGACACTGGGGTTCGAGCTGGCGGTGATGGACGTTTCATTCATTTCACAAACTCTGATCCTGCCATCACTCGCCCCTCTGCTGCGGCCCGGAGGGTTGCTGATTACGCTGGTCAAGCCACAGTTTGAAGCCGGCCCTGAACATATCGGCAAGGGTGGTCTGGTACGTGACTCCGCCATCTATGAACGGATACGTCAGAAAATTGAAGCCTGTTGCCGCGACAATAACCTTTTACCCTGTTGGTGGAGCGAAAGCCCGATTACCGGTGGTGATGGCAACCACGAGTTCCTGCTCGCCGCTCGTCGGCAAGGCTGACTTGCGCCCATTCCCGCCCTGCCGCACACTGCAAGCGAATTCCGCTAAAGAGGACCGATCATGCGCATCGAAGACATGCACCTTGTCATCCGCAATCTGGAACATGAGGACTATCCCCGCCTGAAAGTGCTGATGGACCGTGTCTATGATGATATTGGCGGGTCCTGGCCCGAACACACCATTAACAAGCTGATCGATGAGTTTCCTGAAGGCCAGATCTGTGTATTTGACGGTGATGAACTGGCCGGCATCGCGCTGTCGGCACAGGTACGTTATGACCGCTTCAGCAATCCTCACTCCTATGAAGATCTGATCGGCAAGCGGATGACCATCCTCAATGACCCCGACGGTGATGCCCTGTACGGTCTGGATGTACTGATCCACCCGGAGTACCGTGGCTTTCGCCTGGGTCGCCGCCTGTATGAGGCACGCAAGGAGCTGTGTCGTCAGTACAACCTGCGCTCGATCCTGGCTGGGGGACGCATTCCCAATTACTACAAACACGCCAGCGAGATGACCGCCAGTGAGTACATTGGCAAGGTGCGACAGCGCGAGCTATACGACCCGATCCTGACCTTCCAGCTGTCGAACAATTTTCAGGTCAAACGCCTGCTGGGCAGTTACCTGCCGGAAGACACCAAGTCTCAGGGCTATGCCACCTTGCTGGAATGGAACAATATTCTGTTCGAGCCCGAAGACAACGTGATCAGCAGCCGCCCGACCCAGGTTCGAATCGGCGCCATCCAGTGGCAGATGCGTGAAGTGGAGTCGGTGGAAGAGCTGCTCAAACAGGTCGAGTATTTCGTCGACACACTGTCTGAATATCAGAGCGACTTTGCGCTGTTCCCGGAGTTTTTCAACGCGCCGCTGATGGGCCTGACCGATCAAACCAGCCAGACCAGCGCCATTCGCTTTCTGGCAGGATTCACCGAGCGGTTCCGTAATGAGATGTCCCACTTTGCAGTCAGCTACAACATCAACATCATCACCGGCTCGATGCCGCTGTTGGAAGGTGACCACCTCTACAACGTCAGCTACCTGTGCCGCCGTGACGGTACGGTGGAAGAGCAGCGCAAGCTCCACATTACCCCGCATGAGCGACGTGACTGGGTCATTCGTGGCGGTGACCAGCTGCGTGTATTCGAAACCGATGCCGGGCGTGTGGGCATCTTGATCTGCTACGACGTGGAGTTTCCCGAACTGGGCCGCCTGCTGGCAGATCAGGATATGGATATTCTGTTTGTGCCTTTCTGGACCGACACCAAGAACGGCTACCTCCGGGTGCGCAACTGCGCTCAGGCAAGAGCAATCGAGAACGAGTGCTACACCGTCATCTGCGGCAGTGTGGGCAACCTGCCTTCGGTTGAAAGCCTGGACGTGCAGTATGCACAGTCATCGGTCTTTTCGCCTTCGGACTTTGCCTTCCCGCATGATGCCGTGATGGCCGAAACCACTCCCAACACCGAGATGATCATGTTCTCAGATCTGGATCTGGACCAGATCCGTGTGATCCGCAACGAAGGTTCGGTCACCAACCTGAAAGATCGCAGGCGCGATCTGTACAACCTCAAGTGGCGTCACGAGATGTGATCAGACCCACGGCTCTGGCCCCGTGCGGGCCAGAGCAGTACACTGAACACAACAGGTACCCGGCTACAAGGAGTTAAACGTGCGCCACCTGCTTCCTTCTGTTGTCATACTCGCCCTGCTGGCCACTGCCGGCATCTACTTGTTCAACCCACTGAGTGACGAACACGCATTGCCGCCGGGACTAACCGCCGCCAACGGTCGTATCGAAGCTGCGGAGATCGATATTGCAACCAAGGTGGCCGGCCGGATCGTTGAAGTTATGGTGCATGAAGGGGATCTGGTCAAACAGGGGCAACCCCTGGCGCGACTGGATAGCCGTCAGCTGGAGGCCCAACTTGCAGCCGCCGAATCCGCAGTACGCCAAGCCGAGCAGCAGCACCTGTACACACTTGCTGTTGTTCAGCAACGCGAGAGTGGTCATACACTCGTTCAAAAGGAGTTGGCCCGAGTGCGTAGCATGGTCAATAAGAAGCTGGCTTCCCAAGACAAGATGGACCAAGCACTTAACGCCAGCCAAAGCGCAGCGGCCGCCTTGCTCGCGGCGCAGCGCCAAGCTCAGTTGGCACTGGACCAAATCACGGCCGCCGAGGCGAACGCGGAGCAGATTCGCAGCCTGCTGGATGACACCCTGCTAACCGCGCCGGTCGCAGGACGAGTACTCTACCGCCTGAATGAACCGGGCGAAGTACTGGCCGCCGGGGGCAAGGTGATAACCCTGCTTGATATCGGTCAGGTTTACATGCCGGTCTATCTGCCGACCGCCGAAATCGGTCGCCTGAACCTGGGTGACGAGGCGCGCATCCTGGTTGATGCCCTGCCGGAGGTTGCCATCCCGGCCCGCATCACCTTCATTTCTCCGCAATCCCAGTTCACCCCCAAAGAGGTGGAAACCCGCAGCGAGCGCGACAAGCTGATGTTTCGCGTCAAGGTCAGTATCGATCCTGCCGTACTGGAACAGCACCGCGACAAGGTCAAGACAGGCCTGCCTGGCATCAGCTATCTGCGCCTGGATCCTCAGGTCCACTGGCCGGAATGGCTGACACCGCCTGCCGGCCTGACCACTGCCGACGCACATTGAGGAGATGACCATGTCGGACACTGTGGCCCACCTGGATAGTGTCGGCCACCGCTATGGCGACGTGACCGCGCTGGAACCCACCACCCTGGCACTGCCTGCGGGTTGCATGATTGGCCTGATCGGGCCGGACGGCGTCGGCAAGTCCACCCTGCTCAGCCTGCTGGCCGGTGTGCGCAAGATCCAGACGGGCAGTATCCGCCTGTTCGAGGGCGACCTTAAGCAGCCGAGCTTTCGCCGCCAGGTGTGCCCTCGTATCGCCTACATGCCCCAAGGACTGGGGCGCAACCTGTACATGACCCTGACGGTGGCGGAGAACATCGACTTTTTTGCCCGGCTGTTTGATCAGGACCGGCGCGTTCGCGCGGCACGCATTGACGATCTGTTGCACAGTACCGGCCTGGCTCCCTTTCGCGATCGACCGGCTGGCAAACTGTCCGGTGGCATGAAGCAGAAACTTGGGCTCTGCTGTGCCCTGATCCATGACCCCGACCTGCTGATTCTGGATGAACCGACCACCGGTGTGGACCCGCTGTCCCGTCGCCAGTTCTGGCAACTGATCGAGCGCATCCGCCGTCAGCGGCCCGGCATGAGTGTACTGGTCGCCACCGCCTATATGGACGAGGCCATGGGGTTCGACTGGCTGGTAGCGATGAACGCCGGCCAGGTGCTGGCGACCGGCAGCCCGCAGCAGCTGCTTGCCCGCACGGGCGCTCTGGAACTGGATACCGCCTTTGTCCGTCTGCTCCCCGAGTCCGAAGGGAAAACCCACCAGCCCTTGCAGATTCCGCCCCTTGAGCTGGATGACCAGAGCATCGCCATCGAAGCCAAGGGGCTGACTCGCCGTTTCGGCCGTTTCACCGCCGTCGACAATGTCAGCTTCAAAATCCGGCGCGGCGAAATCTTCGGCTTCCTCGGCTCCAACGGCTGCGGCAAAACCACGACCATGAAGATGCTGACCGGCCTGCTCGAACCCAGTGAAGGCGAGGCGCACCTGTTCGGGCAGCCCTTGAATGCTCGCGATCTGGCGACCCGCGCTCGCGTCGGCTTCATGTCACAGGCATTCTCTCTGTATGAAGAGTTGAGCGTGATACAGAACCTGCTGCTGCATGCGCGTCTGTTTCACCTGCAGCCGGCGCACAGGGAATCCCGCGTCAGCCTGCTGCTGGATCAATTCAGCCTGACCGAGTATCGCGACCAGCTGGCCGCCGCTTTGCCACTTGGCATCCGTCAGCGTCTTTCGCTGGCTGTTGCGATCATTCACGAACCCGACATCCTGATACTTGACGAACCCACCTCCGGCGTTGATCCACGGGCGCGTGACGACTTCTGGCGCGAACTGGTTCGCCTGTCTCGCGAGCAAGGGGTCACCATCTTCATTTCGACCCACTTCATGAACGAGGGCGCCCGCTGTGACCGCATCTCGTTGATGCATGCCGGTCAGGTCCTCGCCTGCGACACACCCGACGCACTAATTCGACGACAGGGTCGGGAGACGCTGGAAGAAGCGTTCATCGACTACCTTCAAGCTGAGACACAGGATGCTGACACACCACCGGACACAAATCCGGAAACCGATACCCGACCCAAACCGGCCACCACAGAACCCAACCGTCTGTTCAGCCCGCGCCGCCTGCTGGCCTACTCTCGCCGCGAAACGCTGGAGATCCTTCGCGACCCCATACGCACGGCTTTCGCACTGCTAGGTTCGGTAATTCTGATGCTGGTGCTCGGCTACGGGCTATCGTTCGATGTGGAAGACCTGACATTTGCCGTGCTGGATCATGACCGTACCCCGGAAAGCCGGGCCTACATCGACAACATTGCCGGCTCACGCTACTTCAACCAGCAAGCGGATGCCGTTTCGGAAGCCGAACTGGAACAGCGCATGCGCAGCGGCAAACTCGCCGTCGCACTGATTCTGCCGGCCGGATATGGCCGTGCGCTGAAGCTGGGACAGTCTCCGGAGATCGGCGTCTGGATCGACGGCGCCATGCCCTTCCGCGGCGAGACCATTCACGGCTATCTGCAGGGGATGCACCTGCAATACCTGATACAGCTGGCCACCCAGCTGCGGATGGATATTTCGGCGCTGCAACCGGCCGGATTCCAGGCCCGCTACCGCTACAACCAGGACTTTCGCAGCCTCAACGCCATGGTCCCGGCGATGATTCCGATTCTGCTGATCTTCATCCCATCGATCCTGATGGCACTGGGCGTCGTGCGCGAGAAAGAGCTGGGCTCGATCACCAACCTCTACGCCTCCCCGGTAACGCGGCTGGAGTTTCTGCTTGGCAAGCAGCTGCCCTACATCCTGCTCAGCATGATCAGTTTTATCGGTCTGGTGCTACTCTCGGTCACCCTGTTTCAGGTCCCGCTAAAAGGCAGCTTCCTGCTACTGGCGCTGGCGACACTGCTCTATGTGACCGCCACTACCGGCCTGGGCCTGTGTATTTCGGCCTTCACCAAAACGCAGGTGGCCGCGCTGGCCGGCACCGCCATCATGACGCTGCTGCCCGCGATCAACTTCGCCGGACTGACCCAGCCGGTCTCGTCACTGGAGGGGTTCGCTGCGCTGGTCGGCAATGGCTATCCAACCACCTGGTTCCTGACCATCAGCCGCGGTATTTTCACCAAATCACTGGGGCTGGCCGAACTCTGGCCACACCTGCTGATGCTGGCCGCCTTCATCCCGGTATTGACTCTGTTGAGTCTGGTCTTGCTCAGGCAACAGGAACGCTGACATGAAGGTATCCAATATCGCCCAGCTGGGCATCAAGGAGCTGCGCAGCCTCTGGCATGACCGGGTGTTACTGTTGCTGATTGTCTGGGCCTTCAGCGGCGGCATCTATGCGATGGCCAAAAGCAGTTCGGTGGCAGTCCATAACGCCCCCATCGCCATCGTTGATCAGGACCGGTCGCTGCTGTCGACACGATTGCAGACGCTGTTCACCCCTCCCTGGTTCAAGGCCCCGGACCTGCTTGAGGAGCAGCAGGTGGATCTCGCCCTGGACCGGGGCAACTACACCTTTGTACTGTTTATTCCCCATCGTTTTGAAGCGGACCTGCGGGCAGGCCATCAACCCGAGCTACAGCTGATCATCGATGCCACCCGGATGACCCAGGCTTTTCTCGGTAGCCGTTACATCCAACAGATCGTTCAGCAGGAACTGCTGCAGACCCTCAACGACCGCCCGGACAACAGCGAACTGCCGATTCGCCTGGAGACTCGTGTCTGGTTCAACCCCAACCTTGAAAGCAGCTGGTTCGGCAGCGTCATGGAGATCATCAACAACATTACGCTGCTGTCGATTATTCTGACCGGAGCCGCTCTGATTCGTGAACGTGAACACGGCACCCTCGAGCACCTGATGGTAATGCCGCTCACCCCTGCCGAGATCATGCTGGCCAAGTTGACCGCCAACACCTGCGTCGTCCTGCTGGCCGCCAGTCTGTCGCTGTATCTGGTGGTGCAGTGGGCGCTGGACGTGCCAATCAGCGGCTCGATTCCCCTGTTCCTGGCCGGAGCCGCCATCCATCTATTTGCCGCTGGCAGTATTGGAATTTTCCTAGGTACTTTGGCTCGCTCAATGCCTCAGTTCGGCCTGCTGCTGATTCTGACCATTCTGCCCCTGCAGCTGCTCAGTGGCGGCATTACCCCGCGCGAAAGCATGCCCGAAACGGTCCAGCAGTTGATGCTGCTGGCACCCACCACGCATTTCGTCAGCTTTGCCCAGGCAATCCTCTACCGAGGCGCCGGCCTTGCCGTGGTCTGGCCCTCTTTCCTGGCCACCGCCGGTATAGGGCTGGTGTTTTTCCTGCTGACACTGGGGCTTTTCAGACGCAGTTTGGCGCGAGAGCACTGAGTTTTATCCCTGACAGACAGCTAACAAAAAACCCGCCGGGCCTTGAGGCCGGGCGGGAATTCAGGAGGGACCCGAGCACTGCCCGGGGGTGATCACTTAATCAATCAGCCTGACGGCGCAGAAACGCCGGGATATCCAGGAAATCCATATCGTCAGTGCCGGTCTTTTTCATCGGCACTGAATCCATCTGCGCTTCAGCCAGCTCATTCTGCACCGGACGCGCTTTCTCTTCACTCTGGCGGTTGCGCAATACTGTCGGCAGCTCCAGCTGGTTGAAGTCAGCCGTCTTTACCGTACGGGAAGACTGAGCACGCGGAGCGCTGGTATCGCCGTTCACGACACGAGACTCAGCAGCCTGAGCACGCTCAAGACCCGTGGCGACAACAGTCACCTTGAGTTCGTCAGACAGTTCAGGATCGATGACGGTGCCTACCACAATAGTGGCATTTTCAGAGGCATACTCCTCCACCAGATCACCGACCTCGGAGAATTCGCCCAAACTCAGATCCAGGCCGGCGGTAATGTTAACCAGAATACCGCTGGCACCTTTCAGGTCGATATCTTCCAGCAGCGGGCTGTTAATTGCCGCCTCGGCCGCTTCACGGGCACGGTTTTCACCGCGGGCGATGCCGGTACCCATCATCGCCATGCCCATTTCGGACATCACGGTGCGCACGTCGGCGAAATCCACGTTGATCATACCGGGGCGGATGATCAGATCCGCAATCCCCTGCACCGCGCCCTTGAGCACATCATTAGCCGTACCGAAGGCACTGACCAGAGTACAGTTCTTGCCCAGTACCGGCAGCAGCTTTTCGTTCGGGATGATGATCAGTGAATCAACATGTTCCTGCAATTCACGGATACCCTCTTCGGCTATCTTCTTGCGACGACGGCCTTCAAACGGAAACGGCTTGGTCACGACCGCCACGGTCAGAATGCCCATTTCACGAGCCACTTCTGCCACAATCGGAGCGGCACCAGTACCTGTACCGCCGCCCATGCCGGCGGTGATGAACACCATATCGGCACCGGAGAGAGTCGCCGCGATGCGCTCGCGATCTTCCAGCGCCGCCTGACGACCCACATCAGGGTTGGCACCGGCGCCCAGCCCCTTGGTCAGTTCGCCACCAATATGCAGTGCCGTTTTGGCCGCCATGCTGTTCAGTGCCTGCGCATCGGTATTGGCGCAGATGAAATCCACACCCTCCAGTTCGGTGGTTACCATGTGGTTGACGGCATTACCACCGCCGCCACCAACACCGACCACCTTGATTACAGCACTCTGAGGTACACTATCCACCAGCTCAAACATATTTATCCCCTCCAGATACAGCCCCGTTCTGTCGCCGGGTACCGCTGTTTGCCCAAACTTAAAAATTGCCCTGCAGCCAGTTCTTCATACGCGAGATCAGGCTGCCTTCAGCCCTGCGCTGTGGCCGCAGGCTGTCTTCATATTCTTCAATTTCCGGCACCGGGCTGACCGGTCCGTGATCCTGGCGTGCGTAGTGCAGCAAGCCGATAACAGTGGCATAAATGGGGTTGCTCAATTGAGCTTCCAAACCGCGGATACCCTGCGGTTTAGCCAGCCGTACCGGCATATGGAAAATCTCTTCCGCCAACTCTACGGCGCCTTCCATCTTGGCGGTTCCACCGGTCAGCACGATCCCGGCTGCCACCAAATCCTCAAACCCGCTGCGGCGCAACTCCGACTGCACCAGGGTGAACAACTCTTCATAACGCGGCTCAACCACCTCAGCCAGTGCCTGACGTGACAGGTCCCGTGGTGCGCGGTCGCCGACACTGGGCACCTTGATCATCTCATCTGATCTGGCCAGCTGAGCCAGTGCACAAGCGTATTTTATCTTGATCTGCTCGGCATGCTGAGTCGGGGTGCGCAACGCCATGGCAATATCGCTGGTGACCTGATCACCGGCGATTGGAATGACGGCTGTATGACGAATAGCCCCGCCGGTAAATACGGCAATGTCAGTGGTGCCACCGCCAATATCAACAATACAGACACCCAGATCCTTTTCGTCATCCGTCAGTACGGAGTAACTGGATGCCAGCTGCTGCAGCACCACCGCATCCACTTCAAGACCGCAGCGGCGGACACATTTTTCGACGTTCTGAATCGCGTTAATTGCGCCGGTAATCAGATGAACCTTGGCCTCAAGTCGGACGCCAGACATTCCCAGCGGCTCCTTGATCCCTTCCTGGTTATCAATCAGGTATTCTTGCGGCAGAATATGGATGATTTTCTGGTCTGCCGGAATGGCCACGGCACGCGCCGCATCAATCACTCGCTCAAGATCGTAGTCGGATACTTCTCGATCACGCACGGCAACGATGCCATGAGAGTTCAGGCTATTAATATGGCTGCCGGCAATGCCCACGGTCACGCCGTGAACCTTACAGCCAGCCATCAGTTCTGCTTCTTCAACCGCGCGCTGGATCGAACTGACCGTCGATTCGATGTTGACCACGACACCGCGTTTCAACCCTCGCGAAGGCTGAGCACCAACACCGATAATTTCGATGGTGCCCTGAGGGGTCAACTCGCCCACCAGACACACCACCTTTGAGGTGCCGATATCGAGTGCAACGATCATGTTATGTGCAGTCACCATATTGTGTGCTCTGAACCCAGCTGGACAGGCGGAAGGGAATAACCCTGATTTCATCTCTGTTGCCATATTACACGCAAAATCCGGGCCAGTTCTTCAAACAGCTACCGAATTAAGCTGCGAGTAAGTATCGCCGGTACATGGTCAAAAAATCAACAACCAGCACGTTATTTTATATCGGCAAGTTTTTGCCGTTGTTTAGCGTTTTTTCGTTATTTTTCAGCAACCTGTTTTGCCCAAGGGTGAATGGAGTTGCCGCTGGTTAAAATAAAATCAATTTATTTTCATGATACCATCATCAATATTTAATTTTGAATAACATATGATTATTCAAAACTTTATTTTGAAGAAACGCGAAATAATCAATATTTGATTTTGATTTTTATAGCTTTAAGTTTTGGGATTTTGACGAAAAAAAAGCGGCAACCCGATGTCGGTATGCCGCCTTCAGATGACCCTGTGAACGTCAGTCGCGGGTCGCGTTGAGCAGGTGATCAGGTGTGAAGGCAACGCAGAAGCTGCCCCAGCGACGCCCATTTACGAACAGGGGAACCGACAAGGAGTTAAGAATTTCGCCGGTATCACGGATGAAGGTCTGAAGCAGGAACGGGGAGTCGTGGGAAGCGCGGCGGATTTCGGCGCGCGTTCCGGCAAAAATGCGGCGGTGACGGCTTTGAGCGTTATCCACTTCAAAATCACCCGTAAGCGGCTTGGATACGCGCGTATTGTTCGCCGGGCAGTAACCATTCAAATCAAACCCAGCAGCCACCAGGAAGGCATCGTTTTCGGTAATACAGCGGTCAAACAGTGGCCGTAGCCTGGCTTCGTAGGCATCCGTGTAGCGAGTATCATACTTCTCCGGCAACTGGTCCTTGTTGGTACGAACATAATTGGTATCGAACAGGTCCAGCCCCTGAGCCGCCAGGTTTTCCAGCTCGGCCTCCACCATGCGCGCCCATTCCCGGGTTGTGGTGATGATCTGCTCAAAACCGCCATAACCGATCGTGAAACGCGACAGCAGCTCCTGCATCTCTTCGGTTGCACCATCCAGCTCCTGCGAGTGCTGGCTCGACACTTCCATTTCCTGCCGAATGCTGTCAGCCAACCGGGTTATATCGGACACCTGTTCATGACTGTGTCGGTTGGTGTAGGAGAGCTCTTCAATGGCGGCACTGATCTCGCCCAACTGGCTGTTCAGTGCTTCAAAATCACTCACCATGGTGCTGAAGCGACGACTGGTCTGAGAGATGAAGCCATCTGTATCCGACACGTTCTGCATAATCACTTCAGCCCCGCTGCGGGTACTTTCCACCAGCGAGACCATTGCGTTGATCTTGCTGTCGATTTCGCCGGTGGCGGTGTTCACTTTCTGGGACAGCGTACGCACTTCATCCGCGACCACGGCAAACCCCCGCCCAGCTTCACCGGCACGCGCCGCTTCAATGGACGCATTCAGTGCCAGCAGGTTGGTCTGCTCAGAGAACCCTTGCACCAGAGAAAGGATACTGATGATACTGGCGGAATTTTCCGCCAGCTGCCCCACCACCTGTTGAAACTCCTTTACCTGAGTTTCGATGGTTGCTACCTGCTCACTGACCCGCATGAGCTCTGCACTGGAATCCTTCACCTCAGCCAGGTTATGGCTGTTGCGCTCCGAAATGCTTTGAGTATGTGCAGCGATTCCCTCGATCGCAGTGGTGGACTCCTGACTGGCCTGAAACACGGCCTGCGCCTTCGACACCTGCTCTTCGGCCGACCCTTTTGCCGCCAGTACCACCTTTTGCAGCTGACTGGCACTGAGCGACACTCTCACACTGCGCTGACGAGTATCGGCAATCATCTGCTTCAGGCTGGCCGAGAAGTCATTGTAGCTTTCCGCCATGCGTGCGATCTCATCCTGAGTCTGTACCGGCAGGGTTGCAGAGATGTCGCCATCCTTGTCTTTCACCGCCCTCAGGACCCGCGTCATGCTGTGAATCGGTCGCAGAAAAAGATGACGCATGAAAAACAGCGCGAAAGCGGCTATCACCAGGGTGAACACCAACATGGCACCCGCGATCATACCGGTGGTGTGCGCCAGCTGCGCCACCTGTTCTCCTGCCGCGGGTGTATCGGCCAACACCACCTGCAGATCCCGCAGGGATAAATGCAGCCAGTAGCCAAGGCCGATCAGAATCAGGCTGGGGAACACAAGGAAAAGCACATTGCCGCAGATTTTGCGGGTCAGGCTGTGGAAGAAAGTTTTTTCAATACTCTGGTAGAGACTCATCGGGGCACACTCATTATTGTTATGTTGCTACTTTGGTAGGAGTCGCATGCAGCAGACGAAAAGAGTAATGCTGATTACCTTTGCAGGCAACCATGTGTGATACATGTGGTGTAAAAACCTGTAACAATTTGTAACGGGTTGATTAATGGTGCTTTACCCCTGCCCCGTATGGCGCCAAACTGATGCCCCGACCCTTTCCCCGCCGTATTGACCCCGTGGAGTGGCGCAGATGAACAGTAACAAGTTGGCAACCCCCATTAGCCTGCGACAGGCCCTTACCCTTATCGAGGAAGGTCGCTGTACCGCACTGGAACTGCTGGAGGCTTGCCTCGCTCAAATCGAGGCCCGCGAGCCTGAGGTTGGTGCCTGGCAGCACCGCCTTGACGCCGAATCCTGCCTCGAACACTACCGCAACAACCAGTCGTTTTATGAAAACAGCCTGCTGAAAGGGCTGCCCATCGGCATCAAGGACATTATCGATACGTCCAACATGCCGACCGAGATGGGGTCCCCCATCCACAAGGGCCGCCAGCCGGTCGACGATGCCAGCTGCGTTGCACTCCTGCGTCAGGCAGGCGGTATTATTATCGGCAAGACAGTCACAACCGAATTCGCCTACTTCAAACCCGGCAAGACCGCCAACCCACGCGATCTGAAGCGAACGCCAGGCGGCTCCTCCAGTGGTTCGGCGGCGGCTGTCGCCGATGGAATGGTGCCGGCGGCACTGGGCTCACAGACCGCTGCATCCGTCATCCGGCCCGCCGCCTACTGCGGTACGGTGGGTTATGTGGGTACTCGCGGGGAGTTTTCGCTGCGTGGCATCCAGCCACTGGGACAATCACTGGACTCGCTCGGCCTGTTCAGCCGCCAGGTTGAAGATATCGAACTGCTGCGCGCCATTCTGCTGCGCCAGCCAGAGCCGATGACCACAGCCGACGCCCTGCAGCCCAAACGCATCCTTCTGTGTCGGGGCGATGCCGCCGGTGAGGTCGAGCCGGACATGGCAGACGCCATCGAGCGGGCCGCTACCACTCTGCGCACTCAAGGGGTTGACGTAATAGAGCCCGACAACAGTGACTGGCTGGGTGAGCTGGTACAGCATCATGGCCTGATAATGGCGTATGAGGCGGCTCGCAACCTGGCACTTGAATCAGGCCAGCCTGACCTTCTGAGTCCGGCGCTGCAGGATCTGATTTCAACGGGCCTGGCGACCCCGCGCGCCGATTATCTGGCATCCCTGCAAGCAGTGGCGGATATCCGTGACACGCTGGCTCAACGCTACCCGGATGTAGATGCCATGCTCGCACCGGCCGCACCGGGCGTGGCGCCCGAAGGACACGAACGCACCGGCGCTCCCCATATGAGCCGCCCATGGCAGGCGATGGGGCTGCCGGTGGTAACACTGCCGGGGCTGACGGATGCCGACAACCTGCCGCTGGGGATTCAACTGATCGGGCAACCGCACAGCGATGACGACCTGCTGCGCATCGCACGCTGGCTGGAACCGCTGCTGAGCTGATCAGCGGTAGCTGTACTCAACCACCTCGGCCGGAATCAGGCCGGGGTTATCCGCCAGATATTGACGCACAGAGCGTCCGTCAGCGGTGAAACTGGTATCAAGAAAATTCTGCAGCACCGACTCGCCCTGAGTGGCCGCAGACTGCAGGCAGAAAGCCAGATAGCGCGGGTTGGGCAGAATATCGCGTCGCCAGAGCGGACCCGCGTAATACTGCCCGACCCGGCGCTGATATTCCGCCTCAGTGACACACTTGTTGAGGCGGTAATCCGTATCCGAATAGCCTGTGCACATGCGTCCTCGAGAAGGCTCACCCGTGTCCAGATGACACGTTTCCACCTCGATCCAGCGATAACGATGCTCGCGTTCGTACAGTTCCAGAAAGTCAGACTCGCTGCACTCGAACTGAGCGGCAATGATGTCGATACCGTCTGCCGCTTCGGTGGAGCATGAGGCCAGCTCCAAACTGTCCGGCGGCATGCCATGCCGACTGATGAACACGATGCCCACCTTATCAAACACGCGGCGATAGCCTGGCACTCGCACCAAACGGTAATTGCTTAGATTCGGAACAGTTTCGCGCGCGGACTGCTCCGACAGCAGCGAGCCATACCCCACAACGGAAATCATGGCGTTACCAGAAGTACCAAAGCGCCACAATGGACGCCAACACCAGCGGCAGCATCAGCAACAACGCCTTGAGGTCACCCAGCAGGCGTTGAACCAGCACCAGATGCACCACCGGAAAGGTGATGAACAGGCAACTGACGGGAATCCACCAGTCAAGATGCCGAATGCCATAAGCCAGCGCGCCGATCAGTGTCAGCGCTCCCAGGTTACCGGCCATCACTACGGTCACCGCACCGTTGCGGGTCTGCATGAACGCCGGGCGCTTCTCCTCCGGCAACTTGTTCAGTGCTCCGGCACTCAGTGCCGCCGACATGGACACCAGGCCCGTCGCCAGAAACAGATACAAAGCTTCGTACATCAGAACTCTCCTTCAAATCAGCGCAGATTGTAAAAGATCAGGCCGCATTTCGGTATCAATATCCCTGACCGGGAAAAGTGCTGCGGGGTAATGCTAGAATTGCACTTTGCCGTTTGTGATTCAGGTACACCACCATGCCCGACTTTCTGGTTGATGAAACCATTGAAGACTATGCCTTTGTTAACACTCGCTCAGAGCCGCCACTGCTGCAGGAGCTGATCGACCAGACCAACCTCAACATGGGCTGGCCGCAAAAACTGTCGGGCCGCCTGGTAGGCCGCACGTTGAAAATGCTCAGTGCCCTGGCACAGCCAAAGCAGGCACTGGAGATCGGCATGTTCACCGGCTACTCCGCCCTATCAATCGCAGAAGGCATGCCAGCCGATGGCAAGCTGATCTGCTGTGAAACCAACCCTCGTGCCATCGAATTTGCCAAGGGCTTTTTTGATCGCAGCGAGCACGGTCACAAGATCGAGGTAATTTTCGGCCGTGCGCTGGATACGCTGGAAACACTGGATCTGGAGCTGGATTTCACCTTCATCGATGCCGACAAGCGTAACTACCTCAACTACTATCAGCGCGTTAAACAGATGACCCGTCCCGGTGGGCTGATTATCCTCGACAACGTGCTCTGGTCAGGCAAGGTGGTACAGCCCGAATCCGAGATTGACGACATTCTGGTTGAAACCAACCGCTTCATCGCCGCCGATCCCGAGGTGGAAAACGTGTTTTTGACCGTGCGCGACGGCCTTAACGTAGTCCGCAAGCTGCCATGAAGAAGTGGCTGGGCCTGCTGTTTCTGTTACCACTGTTGCTGGCAGGCCTGGTGTGGCTGTCCCTGCCGTGGAGCGCCCAGTATCTGATCGAGCGCTGGCTGACTGAACAGGGCTTCGTTGCACCCGCATTCAATATGCGCCACCCCTCATGGGAAAAGCTTCATATTGATCACCTAAGTGTCAGTCAAACCGGCGATGGCCGGCGTGTAACACTCAGCGCCGATCATGTTGAGCTGCATTTCGACCCGATCAACCTGTTGCAGGGACAGCTGGCCGAGCTGCGCGTGCAACAGGCTCGCCTCGATATCGAGGCTGATCATTCGCTCAAGGGCCGTACTGAACAACTTCAGCGACAACCCGACCCGATCGATCTGACCCATTTTCACCCACGGCAGCTGTTCAGCTACGCCCCCTCAAAACGATTGGTGATTGCCCAACTGGAGCTGAACTACACAGCGCCGGAGCAGCCACCCCTGACCTTGCTTGGCAATGTGGACATGGAGCCTCAGCTGCTGCAGAGCCGAATGCAGATCCAACTGGACCAGCAACCGCTTGGTTATCTCGATCTCAACTTTGATCCCGGCTATCAGCTGCAGCTTAGTGTGAGCAACACCCAGCAACCATTACTGCAGAGCCAACTACAGCTGTCTCCTGACGCACAACACTGGCGTTTTGAAGCCGATACCACGGTTCATCTCCAGCACCTGCTCCCTGCTCTTGAGTCATTGCAGATTTCACTGCCACAAGAAGTGCGCCGGCTCAGTGGCGTACTGAAGCTTAACAGTCAGCTGGAATTGCCGGTCCAGCTGACACCTGACGCGCAAACAGTGCTGCATCTCGACAGTCGGCACGACATTGCCGCTCAGCTCAGGCTGCCCGGCCAAAATTCCATGCCCGGCAGCAATCTGAATCTGCAAGCCGGCCTGCAATTCCTTGATGGCTCAATTCGCCTGCAATTGAAACCCTCAACCCGGCTGGTACTCCAGCAACCGGATATTCCAGAATTACCGCCGATCAGTTTGAGTGCCGACCTGCAACTGCAGCCTCACCTTATGCAAATAAATGGTGTGGTCGGCCTGCGCACACAGGAACCTCCGTTGCAGCTGGACACCGAACTGACACTGGATGCCAACCTCAATGGCCAAGCCAGCCTGAACCTGCAACCCGTTCAACTTGCTGCACTGTTACCGGCATTACAACGTTTACTGCCTCAGCAGACAACCTGGCCTGATATTCACCAGGGGCAACTTCAGGCCGGGGGTGAACTCCGTTTGAGTAAAGGTGATTGGCAACTGGAGCTGCGGCCAGCACTGACCAGAGTCAATCTCAGCCTGGACAACACTCATATCCACAGCCTGAATCTGGATAGCCAGATCGAGCTTGCGCCAAGTGGACGTTTCAGCGCACGCGGCAACTTCAGTATCGACCATACCGATACGGGCCTTAGGGTCCATGGCCCTGACCTCGACTACATCCTGACCGGCTATGGCAACAGCCAATACTGGCTGCAGTTGACCCCTTTCAGCCTGTCAGCCTTGGATGGCATCATCGCAGTACCGGCGCTGGGGTTTGATCCGCTCAAGCCTGATCTGGACACTCGCCTGGCCGTCTCGGCCTTTGACCTGAGCCGGATTCTGGAGCTGTACCCCCAGGAGGGCCTTTATGGCAGCGGTGTGCTGGGTGGAGAGCTGCCCATCCGTATCAACGGCAATAAGGTCAGCATCCAAAACGGCCATCTGCTCAGCGGCGCAGAAGGTGGCGTAATCCGCTATCAACCCTCCCCTGAAGTCGCGCTGATGGGACAACAGAACCCCGGCATTCAACTGGCACTGGGTGCCCTGACAGACCTGCGCTTTGAACTGTTGGACCTTAAGCTGGACTACCAGCCCAACGGTGATGCCGATATGAGAGCCCGGCTTAAGGGACACAATCCTGGCTGGCAGCAGGGCCGACCGGTCGATCTTAACCTGAATATAGAGGAGAACCTGCTTGACCTGTTACGCACGCTTCAGCTCACAGGCCGTGTCACCGACTCCATCGACCGTCGTTTCCGCCGCTAGCCCGTTTCCGTTAAGGCTGCTTTCAGCTAAGCTGCTGCTCAATGGAAACCATTGATGCGATTCTGTGTCAGACCGCATACAGCCCAGCAAGAAAAGGAACCTATTATGCTCAGCCGACAACTGCTGCCCGCCACGCTCTGCGCGCTTGGTCTGCTTGTCGCAGCCGGCTGCACCCCTACCGTGCAAGTGGCCGCGCCGTCCGAGCCGATCACCATCAATCTCAACGTCAAGATCAAGCATGAGATTCTGGTCAAGGTCGACAAGGAAATTGACTCCATGCTGGATGAAAACAGCGAACTTTTCTGAGGGGCGAACCATGTTGCGCACATTGAGTAAAATTCTGACCACAGGCCTGTTGGCTGTAAGCCTGAGCATGCCCGCCTTTGCCCTGTCACTGGACGAAGCCAAATCCAGCGGCGTTGTAGGTGAAAGAGCCACCGGCTACCTCGGCATCGTGACCTCCAACCCCAGTGCCGATGTAAAGGCGATGGTGAATGAAATCAACAACAAACGCCGCGCGCTGTATCAACAAAAAGCCAGCAAGGCCGGGGTTTCACTGGACGTAATGGAACTGCGTACAGGCCAGCGCCTGCAGGAAATGACCCCAGCCGGAGAGTATATTCAGGACGGTAACGGTCAGTGGCGTCGAAAGTGAAGCAAACTCTCTGTCTACTGAGCCTAGGCTGCCTGGCCTCGGCGGTAACCGCAGCCGAACAACCACCGGCAGAATCGCCCTCGCTCAACCCGGATCAAAGCTGGACAGCCAATTTCTATTTTGAAAACGACCTGTTCAGCGATACTGACCAGCAATACACCAATGGTGTGCGGCTATCGTTTGTATCACCCGAAATCGACAACTTTATCGATGACCCAGACCTGCCCGGCTGGATGCGTGATGCCAACCGCCTGCTGGCACCGCTTGACCCTGAGCCTGTCCGTCTTGGCGAAGACGTGAGCCGCCGCCTGATTTTCACCTTGGGGCAATTGATGTATACGCCGGAGGATCGCGAGCGTACCAGCATCGACCCAACCGACCGCCCCTATGCAGGCTGGTTGTACATGGGCTTTGGCTACCATACCCAAACCCGCAATCGGATGAACTCCTTTGAGGTGAATCTTGGTATGGTTGGCCCCGCCGCACTGGCACAGGAGTCACAGGACTTCATCCACGACCTGCGCGGTATCGACAATTTTAACGGCTGGCATAACCAGTTGCGCAATGAGCCAGGGCTGCAGCTGGTGTATGAACACAAGAACCGTTGGCTGCGTCAGTCACTGGGCAAAGGCTGGGAGCATGAAGTCCTGCTGCATGCCGGTGGCAGCCTCGGCAACGTCGCAACCTATCTGAATACCGGGGCTGAGTATCGTATCGGCAAGCACCTGCCACATGACTTTGGCACCTCGGCGCTGCGCCCGGGGGGCGACAACAGCGTTCCGGGACGAGGCGATCCTCGCTTTCGACATCACTGGGGCATTCACGGCTTTGTGTCTGTTGACGGCCGTTGGGTACTGCGGGACATTTTTCTTGATGGTAACACCTGGCGCAGCAGTCACAGTGTCGACAAGGAACCACTGGTCGGCGATGTCGCCTTTGGCATTGCGGCCACGTGGCAACAGTGGAAGCTGTCTTACGCCCGCATCTACCGCACACGTCAGTTTGAAACTCAGCAGGGCAACCATAATTTCGGCTCTCTTGCCGTTTCCTATACATTTTAATATCTGTATCAACGTCAGCTGATTTAAGGGTAATTCCGTAAATCAGCTGACTAAAATTGCTTCACTTGTTAAACTTCTCGCTTTATTCCTGCAACGACACGCTGACACCATGACAACAACAAAACCGATCAACCTGCTGCTGGTTGATGACAGTCGTATTGCACGTCTCAGTCTCAGCCGTCAGCTGAAATCTCTGGGCCTGGAACTGAATTTGCTGGAGGCTGATTCGGCTGATGCAGCCGAAACCCTGCTGCAGAGTCAAGCCGCCGATATCGCCCTGATCGATTTCAACATGCCCGGTCGTGATGGCCTCGAACTGGCCGAGGCGCTCAGTGCCCGTTTTCCGCAATTGCGGATGGCACTGGTGACCGCCAACATACAGGACGCACTGGCCCAGCGCGCCCGCGACATGGGCATGGCGTTCCTGCCCAAGCCAACCACCGCCGAGCAGCTCGCTGCCTTTGTCTGTCAGGAGGCGTGAATGGACCTGTTCAGCGCCGATGAGCACGACCTGATTGTAGAGCTGATGAACCTGGGGGTTGGCCGTGCTGCTAACGCCCTGTCACAGCTGGTCAATGACGAAGTCCTGTTGTCGGTCCCGCGTGTAGAGTTCATCTCTGTACCCGAAGCTCAGGCGGCCTTCCGCAAGGACTTGCCCTCATTTCTGGCCGGTGTGTTGCAGGATTTTGAAGGTTTTATCAATGGCCGTGCCGCGTTGCTGTTCCCGGAAGCCCGGAGCCTGGAGCTGGTAAACGCCATGATCGGTGAAGAACTCAGTGCCGATGAGATCACCGAGCTGGAGCAGGAGACCCTGGCAGAGCTGGGCAACATCCTGCTCAACCATTGCCTGGCCACGCTGGCCAATCAGTTGAAGCAGCAGGTTCAGACCGATATTCCCAAAGCGTTCAGCGTCAGTGCAGCCGACCTGCCCAGCACCCTGAGCCTGTACGACTCGGATAACGAAAACACGCTGGTGATGCTGGTTCAGATCGACTTCAGTCTGCGCCACAGTGCACTGCGCGGCTATTTAGCCTTCATTATTGATCTGCGCTCGGCTGATACGTTTATTACCGCCCTTCGCAGCTACCTTGCTGAGTTGTTGTAAGCAGGAATCGCATATGCACCAGACTGAACTCCAGAGTGCCTGCCTGTCCGATAGCCTCGAAAACCTCGACTGCACCGAACTGCTGCACAGCCTCGATGGCGGTGTCTTGCTGCTGGACGATGAGTGTCGCATCATTTTTTGCAATCGCTGGTTCAGCCGCCACACAGGTTTGACCGAACAGCAGATTGTTGGCCACACCATTGAAAGTCGGTTTTCCGCACAACTGCCCCTCGCTTTACTGGACGCCATTGAAAGCGGATGCCGGCTGCGCATGGGCCGCATTCTGTCACATCAGTTACACAAACGACTGCTTCCACTTTGGCGACGCGGACCCGGGGGTGAACAGACGCCTCTGTACCAATCGATCCTGATCAAACCGCTCAGCCACAGTAACCTGACGCTGGTGCAGTGCCTCGACATCACCAATGCCGTCAAACGCGAGCAACACCTGCGCGCCAGCGAACGCATATTACGGCTGGAACGCAGCGTGCTGGAGCTGATCGCCACCGGTGACTCGCTGGAAGAGGTCTTGCTGCAGCTGTGCAATACTGTTGAAAGCCTTGTGCCGGGCGCCAGCGCGGCAATACTCCTGCCTGACGAAAGCGGTCGACGCCTGCATATCAAAAGCGCTCCGAACCTGCCCGGACATTTCCTGCAGCGCCGCGAGGGACTGGGCCTGACGGCAGAAGGTACCACCTGTGCACAGGCGTACCTCAGCCGTGGGCTCACAATCTGCCCGGATATCCATCAGGACAACAACTGGAACCATTGGCGTGATCAGGCACAACGCTACGGCATCGCTGCCTGCTGGGCCCAGCCGATCATAGCGGCCTATGATGAAGTGATCGGGGTGTTCGCCTGTTATCCACACAACCCGGCGGTGCCGGACGACACTCAGCGTCAGCTGCTGCAGCGCATGGCCCATTTGGCCGCGATCGCAATGGAGCGACACAAGCGCATCGAACGCATCCGATTTCTGGCGATGCACGACCCGCTGACAGGACTGCCCAACCGCAGCCTGCTCAACGAGCACCTGGGACGCAACCTGCGTCGCGCTCATCGCGAAGGCAATCAGTTTGCGCTTATGTTCATCGATCTTGACGGTTTCAAGCAGATCAACGACCTGCATGGACACGATGCCGGTGATGACCTGCTGTCGGTGTTGTCCGGCCGCATTACAGAGCAGCTTCGTGGTACCGACACCTGCGCACGCATTGGTGGAGATGAGTTTGTAGTAATGCTGGAAACCGTCACCACAACGGAAGCGTCAGAGCAGGTGGCAGAAAAGCTGCTGGAATTCCTCAGCCGCCCGGTCAAGCGCGGCCAACTGCAGTTGCAGGTGTCCGCCTCAATCGGCATTGCACTTTATCCACAGGATGGCAGCAGCGCGGATGCCCTGCTGACCCGTGCCGACGATGCCATGTACCGTGCCAAGGCACTGGGCAAGAATCGCTGGCACCGACTGGATTAATGCAGGCTTAGTGCCGGAACTTGCTGACAGCCTTTTTCAACTGCATGGCAAGTGCCGCAATCTCCTGACTGGTCGCCGCTACACTGTCAGCCGCTGTAGATGTTTCATCCGCAGCCATATTGATGCGAGTGAGGTTCTGGTTCATCTCATCAGCAACTGAGCTTTGCTCTTCAGCAGCACTTGCGATTTGAGTATTCATATCATTCATTCGCATGATCTGCTGAATAATCGCCTCCAGCGCTTCATTGGCACGCGCAGCCTTTTCCACTCCATCACTGGCCTGCTGCTGCCCCTGCTGCATCACTTTGGCCGCCTTGACCGCAGCCGCCTGCAGGTGGCTGATCATGTCATGAATTTCAGTGGTTGACGTTTGGGTACGGCCGGCCAGGCTGCGCACCTCATCCGCCACCACCGCAAAGCCACGCCCCTGCTCACCGGCACGGGCAGCCTCAATGGCTGCATTCAATGCCAACAGATTGGTCTGTTCCGCGATCTCCCGAATCACATCCACAACCTTGCCTATCGCCTGAGCATCTTCGGCCAGCTCCGCTATTACCTGCGCGGCTGATTCAACCTCGGATGCCAGATGGTTCATGCCATCAACGCTTTCGGTCACCACCGACTGACCATGGTGAGCCGACTCATCCGCGGCCGTAGCGCTTTCGGCAGCGGTTGCCGCACTCTTGGCTACGTCATGCACGGTGGCGTTCATCTCATACATGGCAGTTGCCACCAGATCGGTTTCGGCCTTTTGTGCCTGAATGCCACTGCGCGATTGCTCGGCCATGGCAGCCCCGCGCTCGGCCTGCTCACTCAGAGACTCACCAACCTGACCAATTTCACGTGACAATTGGGCAAGGCTGTTGCGGGTCTGGATGAAGCGTTGAGTGATACGTCCCACCTCATCTTCATTCGCAGCAAACGGCAATGACTGGTCCCGGAAGTCCCCGGCTGCCATGTTGTCGGCAATACTGGCCAGATTATCCATGCCGCGGTTGATACGGCGCGTGACGAAGAGAGCAAAACCAAACGCCAACAACAGCCCAATAACGCCGACGAACAGTAATTGAATATTCAACAACCCGGCAGTTGCACTCATTTCAGCGCGTGCTTCCTGCGCCCCCCTCAACTTGCGGTCACTCAAGTCGGCACGTGCCTTGTCAGCCGCGGCAAAGAGTGGATTGACCTGTTGCAGAATCTGCCAGTTCGCCCCCACATAATTACCCTTTTCAATCAGGTCCAGGGTCGGATTCACCCCTTTTTCAAAAAAATTCTCGAACTCCTGTTCAAAGGCGCGGGACAACTGTGCTGCTTCTTCACCGTGGTGGACTGACATAAATGCTTGCCACAGGTTTTGAACCTGCTGCTCGTAGTCACGAACCAGGTTAGTATGCAGACTGGTAGGATGGTTGTGAGCCTTGACGAATTCAGTCCCAGGCTGGTGCTGAATACTCAACAGCAGCTGCGCACGAATATCCCCCATCAAACCACCAATGCGTTCCACCTGATACAGCGGCACCATGCGACGATCGAAGTTATCATCAAACTGAAACGCTTCGTATTTGAAGCCATACATGGCGAAGCCGGTCAAGGCCACAACCACCAGAAGAAACAGCGCTACAAGCATGCGTAGCAGGTTTTTGATCGAGCCAAACAGACCAACGTGCATAGAAACTCCTTGTCTGGGGGCAGTCCTGAACAAAATGTGTGGTTATTCTAATACAGTTGAACGTCTGTTTGTATAAGAATAATCTCATTGATCGATCTTACGCATGGCACCCGACAATTCGTTCACTCGCGTGTGTGTTTCTTCGACCAACTGTCCGATCTCACGGGCTGATTCGCCTGATCGCTGAGCCAGCCCGCGAACTTCGTCGGCGACCACCGAGAAGCCTCGACCCGCCTCTCCTGCACGCGCTGCCTCAATGGCGGCATTCAGTGCCAGAAGGTTGGTTTGCTCAGCAATCTGGTTAATGCTGGTGACGATATTGGCGATACGGTCACTGACCTCCTCTACCGAACTCATCGCCTGCAGTGTTTGAGTCACCGCCACCCGCCGATCAGAAATATCGATACCAAAGCCAACCAGGCGAGTAATCCTTCGTTTGAAGTCCCGCAGGGCACAGAAGCGCATATCCAACGTCAGAGGGTCTCCACTGGCGAGGGTAATCCCCAGCTTACAGGCCAGCTCACCCTGCTCTTTCAGCCGGTTAAGCTGCTGCGGTTCAATCTGTTGCCACAGGCTGTGAGCGACCTGCTCGGCACGGTTGCGACTGCGCTTTGTGAAGTAGGTGTTGGCCGATGCAAAGTGGCCCTCAGGGGTGTACTCAACCATCAGAAGGGATTCACTGATCGCTTTGAGACGGACTTCAGATTCCAGTGCTTCGCGCTTGGTTTCGGTAATATCCGCCTGGATGGAGATAAATTTGTCTGCGTGGCCGCGCTCATCCAGAACCGGTGAGATCGACAGCGACACCCAGTAGGGCTCGCCAGCCTTGTTGTAGTTGAGAATTTCATCATAAAACACATCCAGATCACGCAGATGCTGACGGATGCGCTCAATGGTTTCAGGACTGGTCTCTTCACCCTGCAGGAAGCTGCCTGGCTTGCGGCCCTGCACCTCAGCCAGCGTGTAGCCAGTCATACGAATGAAGCCGTTATTCACATACTCGATACAGCCTTCCGCATCGGTAATAACCACCGAGTTTTCAGTCTTGTCCGCGACCAGACTGAGCATGCGCATCTCTTCGCGCCGCTCGACCTCTTCAGTGATATCGCGCAGGAAGGCTGTGTAGGTGACGCGATCATCCACCGCCACCTTGGACAGAGACAGCAACGCCCAGCGGTGACCACCGTCAAGGCGCTCAATATCAACTTCACGTGACGTGCCGACAATTCGATCCTGTCCGCCCTCGCGATTGCGGCGTACATACTCATCATGGCGTGGCTGATGTATCTGGGGCACCAGCATTTTGACGTTTTGCCCCATCACATGATCGCGAGAACACCCCCAAAGTACCTCGGCCGCCTTGTTGAACAAGGGTGATGTTATTGTGCTCATCAATGCAAACCACCGCATCCAGCGCCTGCTCAAGCGTTTGCTGCATCATCTCGCGTGCACTGCGCTCGGCCGTTACGTCACGCACGAAAGCGCTGTAGTATTTCTTGCGCCCGACCTTAACCTGCGACAGCGCCAGCTGAACCCAGATGCGTGAGCCATCCTTGCGTTCGACCTCAACTTCTCTCGAGGTCCCCACTATTCTGTTTTCACCGGTTTTACGGTGATGGCCCACATAATCATCATGCCGACTCCGGTGCTCCTGCGGCACCAGCATAGACACGTTGCGATTGATCACTTCTTCGCGACTGTAGCCCCACAACGCTTCGGCAGCCCGGTTGTAGCGTTTGATGCGGTTGCGCTCATCAATCATGACTACCGCAATCAGTGACTGATCCAGCGTTTGATCCGCCGAGCTTTTCCCTGGCCATAGGTGCATCTGTTGTCCTCTTCAACCCACAGGCCATCGAACGCTACCTGTGAGTGTCTTATTTTTATAACGGTTGTATAAACGTGAAATTTAGCAGCTCTGCATAAAGGGGGGAACCAGCGATTGATGTGACTGCCATCTAAATACAAAAAAGGGGCCTGAACAGGCCCCGAAGTATGATGAAGAACAGGAAAGAGCAGTAACGTCGATTAGAAGCGTGCGGTCAGGCGCACCCAACCGGTGCGGCCGGGTTCGTTGACCTGCGCCGAGTTGCCAAAGGCATCTTCACGATTGAGATGATAGGCATAGGCCTTGTCGAACAGGTTATTGATCCCTGCATTCAGACTCAGTGACGGGTTGAAGTCGTAACCCGCATTCAGGTTAACCACGCCATAGCCCGGTGTCGTGCGTACATCCTGACCACCGCAGGCGCTGCCGGACAAACATACATCATTCTGTTTTGCCGCCACTTCCCACTCAACACCCGCTTTCAGTGCATCACGGCGATAGTCCAGTGCCAGCGTAGCGGTTAGCGGGGGGATCTGTGACAGGTCGGTATTGTCGTCACGGTTCTCACCTTTCACCCAGGCGATGCCGTTACGCAGTTGCCAGTGGTTGTCGAGCTGCCAGGCCAGTTCAAAATCCAGACCGTACAGCGTGGCATCGATATTGTCATATCGGTTGTTTTGGCGGTTGATGTAGTCATCCACCCGGTTGTAGTAACCAGCCAGCGACCAGCTCAGATCGGCTGTTTCCGAGGCCAGCACCAGTTCCAGCTGGTGGTGTTTTTCGGGATCGAGCGAGGGATTGCCGCGCCAAGTTCCGGTGGCCATATAACGCTCGGTCGCATCGGCGGTGCGCACGCTGCGCGACAGCGTGGACTCCAGCCGATACTGATCATTAAGGCGGTGAGTCCAGCTGACAAAACCGCTCAGGTTATGCTCACTGGTATTGTCATCGGCGTTGTTGCCGTAGAGATCGTTCGGTGTCTGGCCGTTCAGCATGCCTCCGGTAAAGGCCTCGTTGGTTCTGCCGGCATCGACGCGCACATAATCATAGCGTGCACCCGCCTTGAGCAGGTCACCACCGGCCATATAGTGTTTTGCCTCAGCAAACACACCGGTCTGTTTGATGGTCACATCCGGCCACTGAATGCCGGTCACACGTCCTGCCATCATGCCGCTTGCGATGATGGCAGAGGCATCACGGTTGTTTTCCTGATGATCCACACCCCACTGAATCTCATGCCCTCGCACACGGCTATCGATCAGCAAACGACCACCGAGGGTATCCGAACTGGTCGGCGCGTCCATCGCCATCATGGCAGTCAGCGGGCGCAGGCTGTAGTTATCCATCAGATGATCGACATCAGCCCGATACACTTCGGCCCGCACTCTCTCGATGAAACCGCCATCGGTAGTATGGTCCAACTTCAAGCGCCATGTATCGCTATCGCTGTAAGGTGAATCCATCCCCGCACCGGGAAAGAGCACATCCTCTTCGTTGACCTGTTCATAACTGCCCTCCAGCCAAGTCTGCTCACCCAGACGAATACCGGCCATCAGTGCGTTGCTTTTGGCCTGGTAAGAAGAGCGTACCTCGTTACCATTGCCGTCTTCATAATTGCCGGCATCGGCCGCTTCAGTCACAAAGCGCACATAGCCCTGTTCGCCACCGGCCGCCAGATCCGCGGACAGATTAGTGGTATCGCTGCTGCCTGTGTAGGCCGCCGACACCTTGCCTCGATAGGGATTGTCAGCGTCCAGCATTGGGCGCTCACGCTCGAACAGCACTGTGCCGCCGGAACCGCCCGGACCGTAGATTACACTGCGGTTGCCCTTGATCACCGTTACCCGATCATAGCTCTCGGCAGCGGTATAGGTGGTTGGCGGGTCCATGCGGTTGGGGCAGCCACCGTAAAGGAAGGCACCATCGAGGATCACATTCAGCTGATTCTGCTTCTGGCCGCGAATCACCGGATCAATGCCACGCCCGCCCATGCGCGAACCGGACACTCCGTTGATCGACCGCAGCAGGTCGCCGCCATCACTGCTCGGCGCGGCCTGCACAGCCTCGGTGTCACTGCTGGTAATCACCGCCGACACTGGCAGAGGTTTGGTCACCTCCAACACGTCCTCTGCCCACACGAGGGTGGGCACAACAGGAACCGACAGTGCGGCCATCACCGCCAGCGGCAGACTGGAATAGCTGAATTTCATCCTTTAACTCCCTTCGGACTGCAAAATTGCGTCCATTTTAGGGAGAAAGTTCCGAGGGGATAATGTGACACGTTGTCGCAGCATCAGACACTAATGGCAAACTTTGCCAACCTGTGCAAAAATCATTCAAGAGGTGATCGATATGGCAACCATGAATATTTCTTTGCCCAACGAAATGAAAGAGTGGGTCGAGCAGCAGGCTCACACCGGGCGATACAGCAACTCCAGCGATTATGTTCGTGACTTGATACGGCGAGACCAGGACCGAACCAGTCAACAGCAGCATTTGCAGCAGCTGATTACCGAGGGAATTAACAGCGGCAAGGGCTCACGCACTATGGATGAATTGCGCCGAGAAGCACTGAGCAGGCTGGCGTCCGACTGATGGGCTACATCCTCAGCCAGCTTGCAGAAGAAGATATCATAAACATTTTCCTTTCTGGGGCTGAACGCTTCGGCACAGAATTGGCTGAACGCTATCATGCGCGCCTGGAGACTACATTCCGTTTTCTCGCCGATAACCCCAAGGCAGGGCCGATCAGGAGTGAGTTCACGCCTGAAGTGCGCATTCACCCGACAGGTTCGCACTTGATCATTTATCGTGTTGAAATTGATAACGAGGTGTTTGTCATTCGAGTCCGCCACGCCCACGAAGACTGGCAAACCTTAACGCTGCCCTGAGTACCTACTACGATAGCCCTGCTGCACCCTCGCCCCCTTCCCTGCTAGAATAGCGCCCATTTGATGAACAATTCGGGATCGATCTGCCATGAGTGAACTGTCTTTGCGCCCGCTGCATGCCCTTGAACAGCAGGATGCCTTTATCGGCCGTCATATCGGCCCTTCAGCAGACGAAGCCGCCGCCATGCTGGCAGAGCTGGGCGTTGACAGCCTTGCGGCACTGATCGATGAAACCGTGCCCGGCAGCATTCGCGTCAAGCAGCCGATTGCGCTGGATACACCGAAGACCGAAGCTCAGGTACTGGCTGAGTTGAAAGCGATTGCAGGCCAGAACCAGATCAAGCGCTCGCTGATCGGTATGGGTTACCACGACACGCTCACGCCCAATGTCATTCTGCGCAATGTACTGGAAAATCCGGGCTGGTATACCGCCTACACCCCCTATCAGCCGGAAGTGTCTCAGGGCCGTCTGGAAGCGATTCTGAACTACCAGCAGATGGTGCTGGACCTGACCGGACTGGATCTGGCCAACGCCTCCCTGCTGGATGAAGCCACTGCCGCCGCCGAGGCGATGACCCTGTGCAAGCGCATGAGCAAGGCCAAGCGCGCTAATGTATTTCTGGTTGATGAAGAGCTGCACCCCCAGACTATTAGCGTGATTCAGACCCGTGCCGAACCGTTGGGCTATGAGGTTATCGTCGGTGATGTGGAGGCCCTGCTGGATCAGCATGAAGCCTTTGGCGCAGTGGTTCAGTATCCTGGCACCAGCGGTGTGGTGCGCGACTTCTCGGCACTGATCGAAAAGGCCCACGCACAGAAGGCACTGGTCTGTGCCGCGGCTGATCTGCTCAGCCTGGTGCTGCTGAAGTCGCCGGGCGAGATGGGTGCCGATGTGGTGTTCGGCTCTGCCCAGCGCTTTGGTGTTCCCATGGGGTACGGTGGCCCGCACGCCGCCTTCTTTGCCACCCGTGACGAGTACAAGCGCTCGGTGCCGGGCCGCATCATCGGTGTGTCAGTGGACACCCGCGGCAAGCCGGCGTTGCGTATGGCGATGCAGACCCGCGAACAACACATCCGCCGTGAAAAGGCGACCTCCAACATCTGTACCGCTCAGGTACTGCTGGCAAACATGGCCGCCTTTTACGCCATCTATCACGGCCCTAAAGGGCTGAAAACCATCGCCGGTCGCATCCACCGTCTGACCGACCTGCTTGCGGCAGGCCTGCAGCAAAAAGGTCTGAAACTGGTACATGACAGCTGGTTCGACACCCTCTGTGTTGAAGCCGGCGACCAGCGCGATGCACTGTATGAGTCCGCTCAGGCTGCAGGCTTCAACCTGCGCAAACTGGGGGATGATCGACTGAGTATCAGTCTGGATGAACGCACGGACCGCAATGAAATTGAGGCCCTGTGGACCGCTCTGCTGGGCGCTGATCATGGCCTGAATATCAGCGCACTGGATGCAGAACTGGTGAGCAACGGCTCCGATAGTATTCCTGCCGGACTGGAACGCACCTCAGCCTTCCTGACCCATCCGATATTCAACGAGTACCACAGCGAAACCGAAATGCTGCGCTACCTCAAGCGGCTGGAGAACAAGGACCTGTCGCTGGCCCACAGCATGATCGCGCTGGGTTCCTGCACTATGAAGCTCAACGCCACCGCCGAGATGATCCCGGTCACCTGGCCCGAGTTCGGCGCCCTGCACCCCTTCGTGCCGGTCGAGCAGGCACAGGGCTACAAAACGCTGATCGATTCGCTGGAAACCATGCTCAAGGCCGTCACCGGCTTCGATGCGATCTGCATGCAGCCCAATTCCGGCGCTCAGGGTGAATATGCGGGCCTGCTGGCCATCCGCAACTACCACCAGTCACAGGGTCAGGGCCATCGCAACATCTGCCTCATCCCTACCTCCGCTCATGGCACCAACCCGGCCTCGGCCGCGCTGGCGGACATGAAAGTGGTACTGGTCAACTGCGACGACAAGGGCAACGTGGATATCAACGATTTGCGCAGCAAGGCCGAGACCCACGCCGAAGACCTGTCCTGCCTGATGATCACCTACCCCTCCACGCACGGCGTATACGAGGAAGGTGTCCGCGACATCTGCGACATCATTCACGCCAATGGTGGTCAGGTCTACATGGATGGCGCCAACCTCAACGCGCAGGTGGCGATCACCCGCCCGGCGGACATCGGTGCCGATGTGTCGCACATGAACCTGCACAAGACCTTCTGTATCCCGCACGGCGGCGGTGGTCCCGGCATGGGTCCCATCGGCGTCAAGGCACACTTGGCACCTTTTGTTGCCAACCACCCGGTGGTCGGCATTGATGGCCCCAACCCGGAAAACGGCGCCGTATCCGCTGCGCCCTGGGGCAGCGCCAGCATCCTGCCGATCAGCTGGGTGTATATCGCCCTGATGGGCGGAGAAGGCCTGCGTCAGGCGACCGAGTACGCCATTCTCAACGCCAACTATCTGGCGAAGAAACTGGGGGCACATTACCCGGTGCTGTATTCGGGCCGTAACGACCGCGTGGCACACGAGTGCATCATCGACCTGCGCCCGCTCAAGGAGCGCTCCGGCATCAGCGAGGAAGACGTGGCCAAACGCCTGATGGACTTCGGCTTCCATGCACCGACCATGTCCTTCCCGGTACCCGGTACGCTGATGATCGAGCCGACCGAGTCCGAATCCAAGGCCGAGCTGGACCGCTTCATTGAAGCGATGGTGAAGATTCGTGAGGAGATCGCGCTGGTGGAAGCGGGTGAGCTGGACGCGGACAACAACCCGCTGAAAAATGCTCCACACACTCAGGCCGACCTGATCGACCCGGACTGGAACCGCCCCTACAGCCGCGAGCAGGCAGCCTTCCCGGCCAGCTGGCTGAAGGAATCCAAACTGTGGCCAACGGTCAACCGCATCGACAACGTCTACGGTGACCGGAATCTGTTCTGCAGTTGTATACCGGTCAGTGATTACCAATAGAAACAATCTGCCAATTAGCCCGATACGCTTGTGCGCTCGGGCCCTTTTTTCAGCTTCTATGCGCGTCAGCTGGCTTTCAGAAACCGGCTGGCAATCTGCCTGAACGTTGAGTCAGCCCCCTGACGCTTCTTATTCATCACGCCTGATAGCCCTTGGGGTGTTGCTGCTGCCAGCGCCAGGCATCCGCCAGCATATCGGTAAGGCTGCGTGATGCCCGCCAACCGAACTGTTCAAGTGCCTTGCTCGGATTTGCATAACAGACCGCGATATCACCCAAGCGGCGCTTCTCAACATGACAGGGCACGGTGCGCCCGGTTACCTGCTCGAAGGTTTTAATTACCTCAAGCACACTGTAGCCCTGACCGGTGCCGAGGTTCCAGACATTAGCGCCCGACGATTGCTGGATGGCCTGCAGAGCACCCAAATGCCCTTCGGCCAGATCCATCACATGAATGTAATCCCTGATACCAGTGCCATCGGGCGTTGGGTAGTCCGTTCCATAAATCGGCAAAGACGCCAACCGGCCTGCCGCCACTTGCGTCACATAGGGCATAAGATTGTTGGGGGTGCCCCCCGGTGCCTCGCCAATCAGCCCGCTCTTATGCGCTCCCACCGGGTTGAAATAGCGCAGAATCGCCACAGACCAACGGGTATCGCGCTCGGCAAGCTCAGTCAAAACCTGCTCAACCATCTGCTTGGTTTGGCCATACGGGTTGGCTGCCCTACCCAATGGCATGGCTTCATCCACCGGACCCATCGCGGTTTCGCCATACACCGTAGCCGACGAGCTGAACACCAAGTTGAGTACGCCAGCGCGATCCATGGCCCTAAGCAAAGTGATGCTGCCAGAGAGGTTGTTGTCAAAATAGATCAGAGGGGTTTGTACGCTTTCAGCGACCGATTTCAAGCCCGCAAAGTGCAGCACGGCTGAAATCTCATACTGCGCAAACAGCCTGTCCAGTAAACCGGCATCACGAATATCGCCTTCAACAAAACTGACGGCCTGCCCGGTAATCTGTTCAACACGCTGCAGTGCAACGGCCGAGCTGTTACACAGGTTATCAAGTACCACAACCTTATAACCCGCTGCCAACAGCACGACCAGCGTATGTGAACCGATATACCCCGCCCCACCGGTCACCAGTACCGTTTTGCCGGGCTCATGTTTTAATTCGATCACCTAACCATTTGTCCACAAAAGTTAAAAAACAGGGCACTCCGCGCTCATTGATTAGCTGCATGATGCTCACACCGTTGCGCAGTACCCTCAACGAACACTTAGCATTTGTATGCCCCATGCTCAATATAGGCAGGAATATCAGGTGCACGCAGCAGCTTATCCATGGCCTCAGACTGGCTCACGTCATCACTTTCGTACTTTGAGAAAGCAACCAGGCCGCCACCAAAAATTTTAGCGGCTTCACTCTGATTAATCCCAAGACGCTCGCGCAGCGCACGCACTTGCGCACCTGTAAGCAAACCATCCACCTCTTTCTTGAATGCGACCATCGTGCGCTTGTTTGCAAGTAACTCTGCAGGTCCAGCTTGTTCGGACCCACAACAATCACATGTGGATACATGACTTACGACCTGCCTGCTGACTCCGCGGTATTCCGCCGGAGCCATCTCGACCTGCGGACTCAAGGAACCTTCCCCGCAAATGGGACAAACTGGTGATTTGATCATACTTAACCTCGATCTTCCGGCAAATGACAGGATACCAACAGTATTACGGTGCCGGTTTTAGCGATCGCAAACTTGATGTAGTACTCAACCGGTAACTCTTTGTACGCATAAGGTATCCATTCCAGAGTAAAACTTCGATACAGTAAGTTTTCACTCCACCACCCTTACCCGCTCCCAGTCATTATTCACTCGCGCCAGCAGTGCCGTGAGTGCGGGGCTGGAATAGCGTACTGAATGATCCTGCCAGCGATGGCGCACGCTGATGTGCACTACCGGCTCCACTTCACGCACGATGCGGCGGCGCAGTACGCGGTAAAAGCCTTTGTATTCGTTGTGCAAAGGGCCGGTGTGGTCAGGGGCCAGGTCGTCTACAACATGTGGCTCAAACGTCAGGCCGCATTGTTCGGCTTCGCGGGCCAACCATTGGCCGGCGTAATCGCCTAATGAGCGGACGGTATAGGCGCCGCGACTGAAGCCAAACAGATAAAGCTGATCGCGCGCGTCATAGTTGTGGACCAGAAAGTGATAGCAATCGAGTATGTTTTTGTCGATTCCCTTGCCTGTGATGCCACCTGTCAGCGTATCGCTGCTTGAGCCCACACCCCAGTCGTAAAATACGATCTGTTTGTTGCCGTCAGCATCTTCACTTGTCCAACCAAGTTGTCAGCAAACCGTTTGAGCATATCAATATTGTTAGCTGCTCTGCTTATGGCATCGTAAACGGTGCGGGCATTTTCGATGTATTCGTGGATCATCTGATTACGCAGCTGACGCAGTGCTACCCACTGGTCTGTGGATTCAAGCCAGCCATATTTTTCGGCTTTGTCCAGGTTGATCAGCAAGGCTCTGTCCGGCTCGCCAAGCGCTTTCAACAATGCAGGCAGAGTTTATCGCCTAACGTGTCTTGCAGGCGGCAGAAGCGACTGGTGAAGGCTTCAACGCGCAATGCAAGCTCCGGGTTTGTATCGAGTGACTCGATCGCTTCATACGTCAGCGCATCGTTGAATACTTGCTGCGCCGCGTAGTCAAGGTGGCGAATTTCTTTGTCGACCAGACGGGTCAGGGAGCTCAGTCGTTCCTGCATTGCGCTTGGTGCGTTCACAAGGTTATTCCTGTTTCTTCGGCGATCCGGTGAATGGCCGCTTTAAGTGTATGCAGTTCAGCCATGGCATTGAGCCTGGCATCGACCAGTTGGTCTGCGTCAGTCAGTCCCGGCTCGATGTAGAGGTCGATGTCACCACCGCGGGCGTTGTCATCCACACGCGATCCAAACAGTAGAATGCGGCTGTTCTGGCCAAAGTAACGGCGCAGTGTGGTGACGATGATCTGTTGCTGTTTTGGGGCCAGGCGCATGGTTGTTTAAAATAGTTCGCTATGGATGCCAAGGCTACGACTTGGCCCTGGAGTAGACCTCAAGCCCTACTCGGTCTATATGTGCCTTGAGTGCCGGTTCTGCCAGGGTGTTGTAATCCAGTACATCGAACATGTAGGGCAGCGGTAGCACTTCATTGAGCTTTTCGGCGAGGGTTGTGATGCTGTCATAGGTAACATCTGCGCCCTGCACGGCCAAGTCAACATCTGAACCTTTGCGATAATTGCCTTTTGCGCGAGAGCCAAACAATATCAGGTGCTCGATTTCTGGCTGACGTGCAGCTGCCTGGGTGATCATCTCAAAGTCACGTGCCGTGAGACCTGTTTGCTGCTCCAGGCTCATGAGTTGATCATACCTGCAAACCGACCCCGTAATTGCACCAACAACGGGTAGTAATCATCACGGATTTTCTGCTCGACGACGATGGCTGTTGCTTCATTGTAGGTATGCGTGGTCAGGTTGCGGTCTGCAAGCGCTTGCAGCCAGCGGTGGCCATCCTCGATCAGTCCGTTCTGAAATGCCTGCTTGAGGGCTGAACGCGGGCTGCTCACGTCAAAGCCTTCCGCCTGTTGGTAGTCCTTCAGGAGCTTCCAGGCAAGTTCAAACGCCATCTCAAAAAACTGGATGATGCCAGCACGCTCAACAACGCTGGGCTGCTGAATGCGGATGGCCTGCTCCAGTAGGGTGAAGGCGTTGCCGTACTGCTGAAAACGCTGATGCCAGCGGATGTCATGTTCGGTCATGTTTTGAATTCCGTATTACTTATTCCTGCCAATACCAACGCTTCTTTCAACGCCTGCTTCGCGCCTTTATCCCCGTGCACCAGCCGTATCTCGCGAGGTTTGTGCTTCATGCCTTTCACAAAATTCACCAACCCCTGTTGGTCAGCGTGGGCAGAGTAGCCGCCAATGGTTTCGATGCGGGCGCGAATGGTGTAGCGCTCGCCGTCGAGTTCAACATACCCGCCTTGCGGGCCGTATTGCTGTATAGCTCGCCCCGGTGTGCCTTCAGCCTGGTAGCCCACAAACAGTACGTCGTGACGTTCGTCTCCCAGCATCGCTTTAAGGTAGTTGACGATACGGCCAGCGTTGCACATGCCGCTGCCGGCGATAACAATGACCGGACGACCGGAGCGGGACAGGTGGTGGACCATTTTCAGGTGTTCGTGGTGGCTGTCTACGGTCAGCAGTGTGTCGAATGCCAGTGGCTTGCGGCCCTGTTTCAGCCGGGCGTGGGCTTCGTCGTCCCAAAAGGGTTTCAATTCTCGATAGGCATCAGTGAATTTGGATGCCAATGGCGAGTCGAGGATGACCGGCAGTTCGTCATCAAGCAACTCTTCCAGCTCGTATAACAGTTCCTGCGTACGGCCGATGCTGAAGGCCGGTACCAAAACGGTGCCGTTGTTGTGCAGTGCACGATAGATCGCGGCCTTGAGCCTGTGTTTACGTCTAGCTCGATTCTCGTGGTTGCGATCACCGTAGGTGCTTTCCATCACCAGAATGTCAGCACGATACGGCGGCCTGGGCGCTGGCAGCAATGGCGTGTGGCTAGCGCCCAGATCGCCGGAAAAGACGATGCGAGTGCCTGGCTTGACACCAGGCTGGCTGATATTCACTTCCACATAGGCTGAGCCCAGGATATGGCCGGCGCGCTGCAGCCTGATCTGCACTGTGTGCTCAGGCGTATCGATCAGCGAGAACCACTGTTTGTAGGGAAGCGCCAGCGTACGCGATTCGATCTGCTTCAGGTAGCGCTTGACCAGCGAACGGTCGCGACTGATACCCAGTTTGAACGCATCCTCCAGTACCAGTGGCAGCAGTTTGGCTGAAGGCTGTGAACAGATGATCGGCCCGTTAAAACCTGCTGCCAAAAGCCACGGAATGCGACCGACATGGTCGATATGCACATGAGTTGCAATCAGTGCCCTAACACTACTGATATCAAAATCGATGCGATGGCGGTCGCCGCTGTTGCCGTTACCGGCTTCACCACCCTGAAACAGACCACAATCAATCAGCAGGCTGTTGTTCTGGTCAATGTAAAGCTGGTGGCAAGAGCCGGTGACACCATCGCGTGCACCGTGGTGGTCAATTCTCATCGTTGGCAGATCCTTTTACCCTGAGGTGTTGGCGTTCAGACACGCTACCGCCCGGAGGTCTGCTCGGGCAATC
>ERZ1673962.158-NODE-158-length-57150-cov-43.584920_pt1 | contig 57150 bp, 45 predicted proteins | sample MGYA00580188_ERZ1673962 | MGnify/ENA primary metagenome ERZ1673962 (study PRJEB41334, sample SAMN05608104) | rock metagenome | biome: terrestrial subsurface; feature: shale formation; material: shale | place: USA: Pennsylvania ... | reverse complement strand
CAATCAGAAATACTGGTGGCTGCATAATGATTGCACTTAATACTTGAATTCGAGTAATAAAGAAGTGAGCGAGGTATGGAGCTATGTTTGGTATCCAAATGACATCAAGTAAACAAAGCGCAGGCACGCCGATGCCTTTTAAAACACTTCGTGTGTGGTTATTTGCTATCGCTGCTATTGGTCTTTCAGGCTATGGCATTTCAATTATGTTTGAAATTTTAAACTCAAATGGCATGACCTTGCTTGAGTATGCACTTCTTGCTTTATTTTCTATTACTTTTGCGTGGATAGTCACCGCATTTTGTAGTGGTTGTATTGGTTTTATACTGCAGCTATTTCGGATAGATCCACTCACACTTAAAAAAATAAAGCCGGTCTATATTAACAGTGAAGCACTATCACAGCAAAAAACAGCTGTGGTTATGCCTATATATAACGAAGATACGCACAGAGTGATTGCAGGCTTTGAAGTCAGTTTACAATCATTAAAAGCAACTGGGCAATTAAAACACTTTGATTTTTATTTACTAAGCGATACACAAGATACAGCTATTGCTAGTAATGAATTAAGTGCATGGCATGCGTTATGTGAGCGCTTAGGTGATACTGCAAAGCAGGTATTTTATCGTCGCCGTGAAGATAACAAACATCGTAAAGTGGGTAACTTAACCGACTTTTGTGAGCGCTGGGGTAGCCAATACGAGCATATGATTGTATTGGATGCCGATAGTGTGATGACGGGTCAATGCATGCTAGAGCTCACTACCAGTATGCTAAATAATCCACAAGCGGGATTGATTCAGACTATCCCTATTCCTGTGCGCCAAGATACTTTTTTTGGACGCTTTTTACAGTTCGCTTCAATTCTTTATAGTCCAATGTTAGCTACCGGCTCTGCTTTTTGGCAGACCGACAAAGCCAATTACTGGGGCCATAATGCCATTATTCGCGTCAAAGCATTTATTGATTGCTGTGGCTTGCCAACACTAAAAGGTAAAGCGCCTTTTGGTGGTGAAATTTTAAGTCATGATTTTGTGGAAGCCTCTTTATTACATAGCGCGAATTGGGACGTATTATTACTTGCCGATATTGAAGGCAGTTACGAGGAAGTTCCGAGCAACATATTAGATTATGCTGTACGCGATAGGCGCTGGGTTCAAGGTAATATTCAACACCTTGGCTTATTATCATCAGCAAAATTAAAGCTAATGAGTAAGCTGCATTTTTTACTGGGTGCAACCGCGTATATATCATCACTCATTTGGTTATCTATGCTGGCGTTAAGTACCATAGATGCGGTAACACGCGCTTTAAATAGCGATGTCTATTTTAATCGCGCCTATCAACTATTTCCAACTTGGCAAATAGCCAAAACAGAACTCATTGACTCATTACTTTACCTAACTATCATTATTTTATTATTGCCTAAACTCATGGGCGTGATTGTTACCTTAGTACACCGTAAGCAGCGCTTTGGTGGTGCATTAAAACTTACTTTAGGATCTATAATTGAAACCGTGTTTGCCATTATTGTGGCACCATTAATGATGGTATTTCATGCGTACTTTGTAGTCTGTGTATTTTTAGGTAAAAAAGTAAAATGGGACGCTCAACCGCGTGAAGGCAGAATGGTGCCATGGAAAGAAGCGTTTAGTTATACATTGTTTTCTTCGCTTGTTGCCATTGTATGGGGTAGCGTTGCTTATTACTTTACACCGGTCTTTTTTTGGTGGTTATCTCCTATTTTATTAGGGCTCATCCTCGCTGCTCCTATTGTGCGTTACTCAAGTAGTATCAAGCTAGGCATTAAGTTAAGGCAGTGGGGCATTTTCCTCTGCCCGAGTGAAGTTGATAATGATGCAACATTAGCAGCTCTTAAAGTACACCTCAAAGAGATAGCCGTTCCACCTGTAGGGCGTTATTCAACAGCAACACCGCTGTTACCATTAGAACATAAAGTGACAATGCCTATTCAGAACTTTAGTAGTGAATCACATCGAAAGAAGTTTAAAGCACTCATCACAAAAACTGCAAATAAGCTAAGTTAATACCACTACAAATAAAAAAGGAGCAACCTTGTGTTGCTCCTTTTTTTTAGCTGCGTTTACACTCATTTTTTTAACCATGCTCATTTAATACGACGGGCTTCATTATCTTTAAATCAATCATGCTTTATAAAAGTTAAACAATAAAAAACCCGCAGCAAGTGCGGGTTTTTTTAAAGAGTTAGAGTGCTAATTACTTAGCAGCGTTTTTCTCTTTTTCTGCAGCGATTACAGTATCAGCTACGTTTTGTGGACATGGTGCGTAGTGTGAGAACTCCATAGAGAACTGACCACGACCTGATGTCATTGTACGTAGTGAACCGATGTAACCGAACATTTCTGATAACGGTACGTCAGCTTTAATACGAACGCCAGTTAAACCAGCTTCTTGATTGCTTAACATACCGCGACGACGGTTAAGGTCACCAATTACATCACCTACGTGATCTTCTGGTGTGAACACGTCAACTTTCATGATTGGCTCAAGAAGTTGTGCACCCGCTTTAGGGATAGACTGACGGAAAGCGCCTTTAGCAGCGATTTCGAAAGCAATTGCAGATGAATCCACGGCGTGGAAGCCACCGTCGAAAAGTTCAACTTCAACGTCAAGTACTGGGAAGCCAGCTAGAACACCTTCGCTCATCATTGACTTAAAACCTTTCTCAACTGCAGGCCAGAATTCTTTAGGTACGTTACCACCAACAACTGAAGATGTGAACGTGAAACCAGAACCCACTTCGCCAGGCTTGATACGGTAATCGATTTTACCGAATTGACCAGAACCACCAGATTGTTTCTTATGCGTGTAGCTATCTTCGATTTCACGAGTGATAGTTTCACGGTAAGCAACCTGTGGTTGACCAACGATAAGGTCTACACCGTAAGTACGCTTAAGGATATCTACTTTGATATCTAAGTGAAGCTCACCCATACCTTTAAGGATAGTTTCACCTGAATCTTCATCAGTTTCAACTTGGAAAGATGGATCTTCTGCAACCATTTTACCGATAGCAACACCCATTTTCTCATTACCGCCTTTATCTTTAGGCTGTACAGCAATCGAGATTACTGGAGTTGGGAATACCATTGGCTCAAGTGTTACTGGGTGCTTAGGATCACAAAGAGTGTGACCAGTTTGCACGTTCTTCATACCAACGATAGCGATGATATCGCCCGCTTGCGCTGAAGTAAGCTCTTTACGATCATCAGCTTGCATCTCAACCATACGGCCAACACGCTCAGTTTTACCAGTAAATGCATTAAGGATAGTATCACCCTTGTTAAGCTTACCAGAGTAAATACGTACGAATGTTAACGCACCAAAACGGTCATCCATGATTTTGAATGCTAACGCTTTGAAAGGTTCGTCTGCAGATACAATTGCGTGCTCGCCGTTTTCGTTACCTTCTTCATCCATAAGAGGTTGAGGATCAACTTCTGTAGGAGCTGGTAAGTAATCAACAACAGCATCAAGGATTAATTGCATACCTTTGTTTTTGAATGCAGAACCACAGTATGTAGGGAAGAACGCAAGGTCACGAGTACCTTTACGGATACAACGCTTGATATCTTCAACTGAAGGCATTTCACCTTCCATGTACGCTTCCATTAGGTCATCGTCTTGCTCTACAGCAGTTTCAACTAGGAACTCATGGTATTCATCAGTTTTTTCTACCATGTCTGCAGGAACGTCAACAATTGAGTAGTTCTCAGGAAGACCTGTCTCATCCCAAACATATGCTTGTTTGTTTAAAACGTCTACAACACCTACGAATTCGTCTTCAATACCAATTGGTAAAGTCATAACTAATGGAACAGCACCAAGTACTTTTTGTACTTGCTCAGTTACACGGTAAAAATCAGCCCCCATACGGTCTAATTTATTTACGAAAATAATACGTGCAACACCTGATTCGTTCGCGTAGCGCCAGTTAGTTTCTGATTGTGGCTCAACACCACCAGAACCACAGAATACACCCACACCGCCATCTAATACTTTAAGTGAACGGTAAACTTCAACGGTGAAGTCAACGTGTCCAGGAGTATCGATAACGTTAAAACGGTGATCTTTCCAGAAACAGCTTACTGCCGCAGACTGGATAGTAATACCGCGCTCAGCTTCTTGCTCCATGAAATCGGTAGTAGACTCACCATCATGTGTCTCACCGCTTTTGTGGATTGTACCTGTAAGCTTTAGGATACGCTCAGTAGTTGTGGTTTTACCCGCATCAACGTGCGCGAAAATACCAATGTTTCTGTACTTCGATAAATCTGCCATTAATTTTACTCTTAATAAAGTCGATAAATTATTCGGCGGGAGTATAGCATTACTTAAAGCGAACATCACCATTGAAGTCGCTTAAAATGCAATCAATTTATAAAAAACTTGCTTTAAAGATATTTTGGGGTATGAGATAGGCTTGATAGGGGCCCGTTATAAACTGAATTTAAATGAATTAAGTGCTTAGTAAGTGCAATGCAGTGATGGCATGAAGCATATAAAATTATTTTGCTCCATGCCCATCATTAGTAAAATTACTCAAAAGTCATGGTTTTGACTTTGTCACAAATAACTAAATTACCCGCCGTTTTAGCTTTAATTTCATCAACACTTACACCGGGGCGCGTTCTAATAAGTGAAAAGCGCCGTCTTTAATTTCTAATAAGGCTAGATCCGTAATTACTTTATTAATACAGGCAACACCGGTTAGTGGCAGACTACTTTTTCCCAGTAGCTTCGCTTCAGCTTATTTAATAGTAGCTATAAAGTAGTGTTTTCCCCGCAACATGAAATCCGTTTTACAGCCCTTACTTTAGTGCTATAAATGAACAAAAATTAAAATAAGAATTATTTGCATTTAGGTGTTGACAGTTACTTAGATCTAACTGATAATCAATCTCAACAAGAAGGAAGTACATTGCTTTTTGTGACGGTAAAGTTCATTTATTTCTCGACCCTGAAACAACGTGTGGCTCACGTTAAAGCCAAGATTATCTGTTATTAATCACAACGCCCCTTGATATTGATTGCAGATAATCGTCTATTACTTACTTGCTACATTGCTCATATCGGTGACGGTTGATATGAAACTAAAAAGCCCTTACGGGCTTTTTTTATGCCTGTAATTTAATATACAATCAGCTCAAAGTTAATGAGAATTATTTGCATTAAGGTGTTGACAACCACTCAAATCTAACTGATAATCACTATCAACAAGAAGACAGTACATCGCTTCTTGTGACTGAAAAGTTCATTTGTTTCTCGACCCTGAAACAACGTGTGGCGCACGTTAACAGCTATGGAAACCTGTTATAAACCACAACGCCCCTTGCTGTTTATGACCTGTTTCCGCCCTACTCATTTACTTGCTACATTGCTCATATCGGTGACGGTAGATATGAAACTAAAAAAGCCCTTACGGGCTTTTTTTATGTCTGTAATTTAGTGCGTAAGGCCTTAACCTGCGCTTTTATAAATTAACGACGGTTTTTTCGTGCACGTGCTCGGCGTTGTTTTTTCTCTTCTTCTTTGGCTTGCTTTTTCGCCTCTGCTGCCGCGCGCAATTCAGCCACCATTATTTCTTCTTCTTCACGCATAGCAGGTGTTTCCATGGTAATACGACCAATAATGCCATCTCGTAATTCATTAATTAGAATTTCCGACATTTTATACGTATCGATTTGGTTACCACCGCGAATACAGCCGCGTTTTTTACCCGCCATTTCAACAAACTCCCAATCACTTTCTGGTAGCTCATCTAACTTATAACGTGCCTTTAAAAGCTCAGGATAAGCATGCAATAAATACTCAGCGGTGTAACTTGCTACTTCTTCGTACTCAATAGCGGTATCACGTATCGCACCGGTTGCGCCTAAACGATAACCTGAGTTTTCGTTCTCTACTTTTGGCCACAGCATCCCTGGCGTATCGTAAAGCATAATGCCATCATCAAGCTTAATACGTTGCTGCGCCTTAGTTACTGCAGGCTCGTTACCTGTTTTAGCCACTATACGCCCAGCAAGCACATTTATGAGCGTCGATTTACCTACGTTAGGAATACCCATTATCATGGCTTTAATTTGCTTATCGGCACCAACTTTATGCGGCACTAACTTTTTACATAGCTCATTAATACGATGCACTTCAGCCGCTTTATCGTTACCAAATGCAATGGCTTTTACGCCATTTTCTTGCTCAAAATAGTCTTTCCAGGTTTGCGTCATTTTAGGATCAGCTAAATCGGCTTTATTCAAAATTTTGATGACCGGCTTACCTTCTCGTAAGGTAGCCACCATCGGGTTTTCGCTACTGTAAGGAATGCGCGCATCTAGCACTTCAATGATCACATCCATTTGTGGCATTATTTCTTTAATTTCATTTCGGGCTTTATTCATGTGCCCAGGGAACCACTGTATTCCAGCTCTATTCATTTGATTTATATGACCTTTAATTAAAGACCGCAGCCTATGGGTACTAATGTGGGTACTAAAAGTAAAACTATGCTTTTTGTACTTTCGTTTATATAGAGAGTTTACTACATAATCGGTGCTTGGTTCTTTGTAAAGTTATTTGCCTTGAGTCACTAAGTTTTATTGAATGGTTACCACCCAACACCTGATGCAGCCTTTATTAGGATACCTTGAAACATATAGCTCAAGCTATTCAAAATTCTCTTCAATAAATCAGCTAAGAAAAGATGAAGTTGCTTAAATAGCCCCTTTTAGCTTCTCGTTGTAATCAACCTGATTTTCAATAGCTTGCCACAAGCCAGTGCCATTAAACACAACCACTTCATCATATTCATTTTTTATTTCAACCCTGCCTTCAGCAAAAGCATTTACGACGTATTGAAAGCCTTCATTTGTAGCAGGACTCAAAAAGCTAGTGTTATTAAAATTTTCAGTCTCGTATTTTACCCATTTTCCGTTTACTTCAAACTTATACTCTTGATATGTATACTCTTCCAATAAGCCCAAATCTAAATCATACAGTAAACTTCCTATTGGCCCCCTAGTTAAACGGGAGGCTTTCATTAAAAAAGTTAGCCCCTTACCTTCACTATCAATAAAAACATACGGTTGCCCAAGGGCTCGCGTACCGCCCGTCCCCTTAACAAGTTCTTTAAAAGTTGGTATAGAGTTTAAATATTGATATCCATCATTTTGATACCACTTCGAAACATTGATATGCGAGCTCATTTTAAAATACAAGAAAGCAGCAATCCCGATACATGCTACCCCTAGTAAGAACAGTATATTTTTTTTCATTAATCACATCCTAGTTGTTTAAAGTTTCCAAGTGTTATTTTATGGATTATAACGAAGTAGGCAGTTGACTTAAATAAGGCGAAGATGGATACATGGTAGTTTTGTAGAAGAAATTACAAATATAAAAAGGGAAGCTACACGCTTCCCTTTAAAGTAGTTTTAAGCTGTTTGTGCTTTTAAATTTAGCCAGTCTTCTTGTTTTAGCTTGTTCCAAGCAGCAAGGATATGAGAGGGTTTCATTTTTGATTTTCGTGCATTCCAGCTATGCACTGCATTAATGAGCGCGTCGTCAGTAATGTTATTATCTTCAAGCTCATTAGTGGCAACCCAATGAACCGTTGAAAGTAACTCCATACCGTTTTGCGACTCAAAGCCTTCTATTAGCCTGGCTACTTTGTCAAATCGCTGCTTGGTCTCTGGGCACGCCTCCAAATAGTTAAGCGCTTCAATAGCCGCATCATCTTTAAGCTCTATAGGCGTATCAGGCTTGTTTATGCCATCTGCGTAACCAGTAATAAAGTGGCCTTCCATTTTATCGAGAACATGGCGTAATACATCAGCATAAGGGCCGTAATGATGCTTTTTAAACACCACTTTATTTAAAGGCTCGCCCGCTGCCGTTAAAAAATACACAAGCTTTTGCACTTCGAGCAATGATAAGCGATAACCAAACCCAGTAGAGGTATAACGCTCTATCAAACCAAGCACGGCAGCTCTTCCCAAAGTCATACAGGGTTTTTTCGTTTTATTAGGCATTGCTTGAGCGCTTGGTGCATTTTGTGGTGGATATACACGCCATTCAACACCTGGTAATTCACTTAAAGAGCTCTGTATAAGTGAATCAACAGCATGCCAATCTAGGCCTCCTAAGCAGCTGCCTAATGCAGGTAATGCGACAGATTTAAGGCCTAAGCGTTTTACTTCAGATTTTAAACTACTAAGCCCTTGCTCTATATATTCAAGTTTAGACTTACCCTTCCAATGCGCTTTAGTCGGAAAGTTAATAATATAAAATGGTGCATTAATAGAATTAAGCTCAACAGTTAGCACTTCACCCGTTACCAGCTCTTTATCATCACAAGCTTTTTTGTATACCTTAAAATTATCAGGAAAGGCCTTTTTAAATTGCAAAGCAAGCCCTTTACCCATTATCCCTACAGTATTAACTGTGTTGATAATAGCATCAGCTTGATCATGTAAAATATTGCCAGTTTGATAAGTAATCATCTTAACCTCAGTAGTACCATTGCGGTCTAACTACGACCTCAGGTTTATGCTGTACGGTTTGTATATATTTACGCCCCTAAACCTGTCCTCCTACACCTTTAAACTTCTCAACAAAAGCGGCGATTTTCTGAAAAACCGTTTGCTTCTGGGTTCGGTACTGTGGGTTCAATGGGCTAAGTTTGGGCAGTGCCTCATTAAGTGCAGTGCCATTTTCAGAGGCGTACTCACGTTTGAGTGATGAGGCAATATAGCGTTTGGCAGCATCGATATTGAGCTTTTCAGAGGCAATAATGGCATCGGCTTCACGCTTCTGCTCCGCCTGGGCGAATTTGAAGAAAGCGTCGATAATGCTGGCTTTGTCATTGATCTCATCTAGGTTTGTCTGGTTAATAAAATCAACCACTAAGCTCTCTTTCGCTCTATTGCCAAGGCTACCGCGGATCATGCGACGAACTTCTTCAATCAAGCCTTCTTTGCTCTTGTTCCTCTTATTGTGATCAAAAATCAGTTCAAGAATGTAATCGAGGTTAATTTCTTGAGATTTAAGCAAATCAACTTCAAAGACCACATCGTCCCAGTCTACCGTTGACTTATCTTTGTCCTGGCCTTCTTTATCCCGTCGCAACCAGTCGCGGGTATCATTGTAAGTAGAGCGATAATCTTGAATAGCACGCTCGCTTGGCATATCGATGGTTTGCATTGCCTCGATGTCAGCATCATCCAGATAGTACTTTGATTTGAACTCTTCAACAGCTTGTTCATCACTGGTATCTAGGCTTTGTAGTGCTTTCAAGCCAGCAAATTCATCGTAGTTTTGTAAAATATTTTCTGCTTTGAGGTATTCACCAAACAGCTTGGCAAACTCTTTTTTATCTTGTTCTTTTTCAATATTTTCTGGGTTTGGAAAACGTTCTTGCAACTCTTTTACGATATCAACAAAACCTCGACGCGCTTGGCCAGTAGCAATATCGTTAAAGCCTTCCATGTATTCTTTGTAGCTCTTCTCCAGCACCACGTTTTTGGTGTTTTTGTCACCAAACAGGGTTATGGCATCAATGGTCGCCTGTTCCAAGTCACGAAAGGTAACAATATTGCCAAAGGTCTTAGTCGCATCATAAATGCGGTTAGTGCGAGAAAACGCCTGCATCAAACCGTGATAACGCAAATTCTTATCAACAAACAAGGTGTTGAGCGTCGGTGCATCAAAGCCCGTTAAAAACATACCGACCACTATGAGCAGATCAATTTCTTGATTCTTCACTCGCTGGGCAAGGTCACGGTAGTAGTTCTGAAAGCCATTACTGTCCACGCCATAGTTAGATTTAAACATGGCGTTGTAATCGTTAATCGCGGCGCTCAAAAACTCTTTCGCGCTACTATTCATGGCATTGACTTCAAAGCTCTCATCTAAAATATCACCAATGGCGTCCTGCTCTTCATTGGCTGCAAACGAGAAGATGGTCGCAATGCGTAAAGGCTTACTTGTGGGTCCATTCTCAGCCTCGGCCTGCAACGTTTTAAAGGTTTCATAGTACGCTTTCGCCGCATCAACACTACTTACCGCAAACATGGCGTTAAACCCTTTCGCGCCAGAATAGGCTCGATGCGTTTTCTGGTTAAAATGGCTCAGAATATACTGCGAGATTTCACGAATACGCATCGGATGTAAAAACGCTTGCTTGTTCTCAGCGGCACTGAGTTTTTTATCGTCTTGTTCAGTCTCAATGCTCTTAAATTGCGGACGAACATCGTTATAGTCCACTTTGAACTTGAGTACTTTTTCATCACAAATAGCATCAGTGATCACATAAGTGTGCAACTGCTGGCCAAACACGCTGCCCGTGGTTTCAGCACCCAAGGCGTTTTCAGGGAAAATTGGCGTACCGGTAAAGCCAAACTGGTAGTACTTTTTGAATTTCTTCTTCAGGTTTTTCTGCGCCTCACCGAACTGGCTTCGATGACACTCATCAAAAATAAAGACAACTTGCTTGTTGTAGATACCTAAATCGCTTTCACTTTTGATTAAGTTATTGAGCTTTTGGATAGTGGTAACAACAATCTTGTTATCGTCTTTATCTAGGTTGCTTTTAAGCCCTGCGGTACTGTCTGAACCGTTCACACTATCCGGTGAAAAGCGCTGGTACTCTTTCATGGTCTGATAGTCGAGGTCTTTTCTGTCCACCACAAAAAAGACTTTATCGATACAGTCTAAATCGGTGGCTAAACGCGCCGCTTTATAGCTGGTTAGTGTTTTGCCTGAACCCGTGGTGTGCCAAATATACCCGCCGCTTTCAGGCTTTGCCCAACTTTTGCCGTTAAACGCGCTCTTTATCTTCCATAAAATGCGCTCAGTTGCGGCAATCTGGTAGGGGCGCATTACAAGCAAGGTATTGCTTACGTCAAACACCGAGTAACGCAAGATCACTTCAAGCAAGGTCTCTTTCTGGAAAAAAGTGGCGGTAAAGTCTTTTAAATCTTTGATCAGCGTATTGTCTGACTTCGCCCAGTTCATCGTAAAATCGAAGCTGTTCTTGTCGCGTTTGGTGGTATTGGCAAAATAGCGCGTGTCGGTGCCATTAGAGATCACAAATAGCTGCAAGAACTTATACAACGAGTTCTCTGCATTAAAGCTTTCTTTACTGTAGCGATGTATTTGGTTAAACGCCTCACGGATCGCCACACCACGTTTTTTAAGTTCGATTTGCACCAAAGGCAAACCATTGACCAAAATCGTCACATCATAGCGGTTGGCATGGCTACCCGTTTGCTCAAACTGCTTTATGACCTGCACTTTGTTGCGAGCAATAGTCTTCTTATCGAACAGGTAGATGTTTTCTATATGGCCATCATCAAAGACAAAATCGAAAATATAGTCACTGTGCACCTTGCGGGTTTTGTCGAGAATATTGTCGCTGGGTGTGTTCAGGTATTGCTCACAAAATCGAGCCCACTCGGCATCGGTAAACTCGACCTTATTAAGCGCTTGTAGCTGCTTGCGTACATTCGCCAGCATGGCATCGGGTGTCGTTAGCGCAGGTAAATACTCATAGCCCTGATTACTTAGATCCTGAATCAGCTCACGCTCTAAATCACCTTCGCTCTGAAAGTTTTCTGCTACTTTCCAATCTTTAGTGTATTTATCTAAAACAATAAAATTATTGGATTCTGCCACCGTTTTATAAGTCGTCATTCGTTTACATCCTTTTTCTTACTTCCATGCCCAAGTAGCTTTTTAACTTCACGGTCAAAGTCAGATTCTATTTTTTGTTGTTTGTTAAATTGCTCATAAGCTTCATGGGCTTTTTGCTCAGCCGCCTTGCGGGTTACATTGCCATAGCCTTCTAACACTTGGTACTCATTAAAGGCTAAAAACTTATTCACACTTTCAGCGAAGGCTTCCATGGTAAAAGTATTACGGCGTTCAATAATACCTTCTATGTAATCAAAAAATGCTGAAACTGCGCGTTCGAGCTTTTTAATTTCATCTTCTGCCAGATAGTTTTTCGCGATGGTCGTATCTGATTTAAGTATCCGCCCCTCAGGTGCATTTTTATAAGTTGTCATACCCATTAATGGCTGACTGGCATCGGCTTTAAGTGCAATAATTTCAGCCGCAGTATGGCCGGTAATCGCAAAGTGAAACTTGTCTTGCACGTGGGCGTAAAATAAACGCGTAGTTTCTGATTTTGCATCGTAATCAATACTGCATTCAGCAAAAATATCAGTGATTTGCTGATAAATGCGTCGTTCACTGGCACGAATGGAGCGAACGCGCTCTAGCAGCTCTTTAAAATAATCTTTACCAAATAAACGGCCATTCTTAAGACGCTCATCATCCATGGCAAAGCCTTTGATGATGTAATCTTTAATCAGTTGTGTTGCCCAAATTCTAAACTGTGTGGCTTGCGCTGAATTAACCCGATAACCAACTGAAATCACCGCATCTAGGTTGTAGTATTTCACTGGTTTAGTTTGAGTTTTGTCAGCAATAGCGCCATGTGCAGTGGTATTTTCCAGAATGGAAATAACCACTTCCTCTAGTAGCTCACCACTTTCAAAAATATTTTTCAAATGCTTAGAAATAGCAGGAACACCCACACCAAATAATTCAGCAATACGCTTTTGGGTCAGCCAAATGGTTTCGCCACTGAGTAATACTTCTACTTTCACATCACCGTTAGGCGCGGTGTAAAGTAAAAATTCAGAGGTTTGATCTTGTATGGTCAAATTCTTATTGGTCATTTTTTGCCTCTTGCTTCCAGTAGCTGTAATTATCAATTAAATTATCTAATAGAAGCTTAACCATCTGCTTCTCTGGAGGAGTCGGCTCAGGGAGTGCTTCACCCGTTAATGTGTTATGACTAGTAAATTGAATAATACGATTTAAGTAGCCTTGCTTATCACCAGGTGCGCTTTCCAGCAGCTTCCCCCATTCAGGATAACCTAAAAAACTAGCCGTTTTTTCGTACAAGTTTCGCAATAGTGTAAAGTGATGACGCTCTACCAAGTTATTCTTAGTCGCATGCTCTAAAGTTTGCTTTAAATGCAAGTGATAAGAAAAACTCATATTAGAATCACCATACTTGGTATCAAGGCGATGACTGCCATCCTCGAGTTTTTCGAGCAGATAACAGCCCTCTTTTTTTCCTTTTTTGTTTAAACCAAGCTCGTTATGTAAAACATTGTAAAATGTGGGGCTATGTGTGGTGATAATGAATTTAAGGCCGCTACCGCTCGAAGGGTAGTAGCTAGACTTTATCAACGCAGCCAAATCTACAGCCAATTGTATAAGGTGGTTTTCATCTAAGGAACTAACAGGATCGTCTATAAAAATATACTCAAGTGCATCAAAGTCATTGGTACTTCTATTCTCCGGCTCAGAAATATTTCGTTCTTCTTTGATCAAATACAGTAAACTATAGAAGACACTCCAAATCAGGTTGCTTTCTTCGCCTTTAGAGATCTTGATAGGCTTGTTCTGATCGTCACCTCTCATTACAAGAGAAACTTCTGAAAAATCAGCACTAAATCTCGGCTCTATAATGCTGTTCGTCAGGCGCTGAAAGTTGCTGGCAATGTTGTTTCCTTGCCCCTGCTCTTCAAGCACCCACTTGGTGAAGGCATTAGGGTGTATTTTGAGCTTTCTGTGCTCATCACCATCTAAATCGTTATCCCAATAAAACAGATCTTCAGTAAAAGCATTATAATAAAGGATATTCTTGCGAGACATCTCTGAACTTGATGCTTCATCGCCATCCTCTTCATTTATTTTTGAAGCAAGTAACTCTTTAAACTCCCTAGATAGTCGCGTTTTACCAGAGCCATTAAAGGCATAGATCAACTGCACCTTTTTGTCAGTCGCTTGCAACTGTTCTGCTATTTCCGTTAGTGTTTTACTCATTAAGCTGTCTCATCTGAATGAGATTTCGGCCCGCCTGCCGGACTGGCAGGGAAGCTCAACAACAAGTCACGATAATACTCGTATTGCTTTTGGCGTAGCTCTATTTCGCATGGGAGAGCTTTGACAAATTCATCGAACTTATCAAGGGCACAGACGATTCGTTGTTGATCGGCTATAGGTGGTATTGGGATTTTAACTTTTTTGAGAGAATCCATCGTTAAGGAAACATTCGCACCACCTCTCATCAAAGGGACTAGCAGGACATCTTTTTTGTCAAATAGATAATACCTTAGAAACTTTGCTGATAACACTTCACTGTCATTCGGGGTGATTGCACACAAGATATTACCCAGAGCAAATTTACCATCTTGGTAGTATATTCGGTCTATACTTGCTACACCATGCCCTCTAGATGATATTAATGGCACGCATACAGCAGGACAATCAAATTGATATTCAGAAGATGACTGCCTTTCTTCAGTTGTAGCAACAAGTGGAAATTTGCCCGGCGTTGCTTTTTTTATTGGCGTAGCACCTTTTTTGATATCACAGCATTCTCCGATACTTATCTGTTGAGTCGTTTCTGTAAATTTCAAAAGTTCAAACTGATAATGACTATATTGCTTTTTCCTCATGTTAAGCTCGGTAGTAAGCTCGGCGATTAAAGCGTTAAATCCATCCAGAATACGCACAATTTCAGCTTGTATTGCCAGCGATTTTTCTGGGTTATCTGGGCATGGGATGGGGATTTCTAGTTTGTCAATATTGTTTGCCTTTAGATACCCCTGACCCGAGTTGTTTTTTACTGCTTGAAAATGACTTTTCATCCTAGGTGAGTCAAAGAAATGCCAAAAATACCTACTCATAATGACAGTTTCATCTAACCGAATAAGGTACATATTTTGACCATAAAACGCTAAGTCTGATTCCTTTACAACAGCTACTTCACCAATTGTACCAATCATGCTTATTAAAAAATCACCAGCAAGAATCGGCCTATTACGAGATAATTCAATATAATCTTCGCGAGAAATAAACTTGGTTTTATCGAAACTTATATGGCCACCCTTAATATTTTTTGATGTGATGTATGGAATTGTCTCTCCTTCATTGAATTTTGGAGTTGCGGGCATGATCCAAAACTTATCTACCACCAATTGCTCTAACAGCTTCCACTCTACCTCAATCCCACCTGCCTGATCGGCAGACAGGTCCAAGAGTTTCTCTAAATAGTTCAACTGACTCATGCCTCAAGCTCCTTAATATTGGCTTTCAACCATTCACGGCCAATACCAGACTTGAAATATTTTTCTCTTGCCACAGCTTCTTCTTTGGTATTGAAAATTTCGTAATATGCAATTTTTATAGGTTTATGTTTAGCCGTGTAGTCTGCGCCTTTGCCAATCAAGTGTTGTTGATAACGCTTCTCAAGGTTATTGGTAAAGCCCTTGTAGAAGGCTCCGTTATCACAAAGTAATACATAGGTGTAAAACATTACCTCACCTCCTGCCTGCCGGCAGGCAGGTCAATCTCCGCGACAATTGCGTCAATATCACTGCGAAGTTGGCCGATTTTAGCAACGGTGGTTTTAAGTTCGGCATTAAGCTCTGCAATGTCCACTAGCTCGCGGTTGTCTTTCGCTTTTACATAACTGCTTACCGAAAGGTTGTAGTCATTTTTCGAAATGTCATCCAATTCTACAGATTGTGCAAAATGCTCCACGTTCTCTTTATTGACAAACACTTTCATGATGTCTTCGATGTGTTTATCAGTCAGTACATTAGTATTGGTTTCTTTTTTGAAGTGGGCTTCGCTGCTAGCGTCTATAAACTGGGTCGTGGTGTCGGACTTGTGTTTAGACAGCACTAGAATATTAACGGCAATAGTGGTGCCGAAGAACAAGTTTGATGCCAGTGAAATCACGGTTTCAACATAGTTGTTATCAACCAAGTACTGGCGAATTTTTTGCTCAGCACCACCACGGTAAAAAATACCGGGAAAACAAACAATCGCTGCACGGCCTTTGCTTGATAGGTAACTGAGGGCATGGAGTACAAAAGCAAAGTCGGCTTTTGATTTAGGCGCTAATACGCCAGCGGGCGCAAAGCGGTCATCGTTGATTAAGGTTGAGTCGTCGCTACCAATCCATTTCACTGAATAAGGCGGGTTAGAGACAATCGCGTCAAACGGCTTGTCGTCTAAAAAGTGCGGTTCGGTTAAGGTATCACCCAACTGAATATTAAACTTGTCGTAGTTAATGTTGTGCAAAAACATGTTCATACGCGCTAAGTTGTAGGTTGTGTGATTGAGCTCTTGGCCAAAAAAGCCATCTTCAATGATATGTGCATCAAAGTGCTTTTTGGCTTGTAACAGCAACGAGCCCGAACCCGCCGCAGGGTCATAAATTTTATTCACACTGGTTTGGCCGTGCATGGCGAGCTGCGCGATCAATTTTGAAACGTGCTGAGGGGTAAAAAATTCGCCACCGGATTTACCTGCATTGGCCGCGTAGTTAGAGATAAGGAACTCATAAGAATCACCAAATAAGTCGATTTGATTATCTTCAAAGCGGCCTTCAAAATTACCGAAGGTTAAACCTGCTACGCCTTTTAACACTGCTGCTAAGCGTTTGTTTTTTGCCTCTACCGTATTACCCAGACGATTACTGGTGGTATCAAAATCCGCAAACAAGCCTTTGATGTCTTTTTCTGAATCATAGCCATTCGCTGAGTTTTCAATGTTAGCAAAAACAGCGGCTAAGTCGGTATTTAGATTGTCGTTTTTATGCGCATTGGCCGCTACATTGCTAAACAACTGGCTAGGGTAAAGAAAATAGCCTTTGGTGCGAACTGCATCATCTTTTGCAGCTAGAATGTTTTCATCATCATCGTCCATGGCAGCATAATTAACACTCTCATCACCGCCAGTAATGTAAAGCTCAAAGTTTTCACTGATAAAACGATAGAATAAAGTACCCAAAACGTACTGCTTGAAATCCCAACCATCTACTGAACCTCGCACATCGTTAGCAATAGCCCATATTTGTCGTTGAAGCTCGGCACGTTGTTGGTTACTTGTCATTTCTTTATTCCCGTAAAGTACGTTATTTAATATTAAGCCGCATATTCTAGTAAGTGAGATAAAGCTCGTATTGGCTTTATCTCACTTACTTATCATCCAAATAATACTACCACAAATTCTATATAATCAATCTGCTGCTTCAGTTTATAAATAGTTTTATTGTCTTTACACTTCCCTTTCACCAATTCTTTCCATTATCCAATCATCCACCTCTGACTCAACCCAAGCTACTGACTTAGCACCTAGCGATACTTGCTTTGGAAATGTGCCTTCTGCAATAAATTTATAAATGCTTGAATGGCCTAATGATGTTTTTTGTATAACTTCTTTTAATTTGATTAAACGCATGGGATTTCTCCGGTTGGTTATTAGCACCCAACTTTACAGAATATATAATTTTCAACTGGCAAATCTATATACCCAAACTACCTAAAGATGAGAGTTTCAGTTGGAATTAAAAGCGATTTAGGCAAGGCATTGATTGCAAGTAATAGTGGTTCTATTGCTAAAATTAATAACGCAGTATCAATCGCTTTTAAACCAACCCTTGGGCGTTTCATAAACGCTGATATCTGTATCTTGAGGTGGTTTGGGTATTAATGCGCTATACTGACGCAAATTTTTTCAGATTAGATATCATGGCTCTCAAATCTACCATTATTAAAGCGCAACTATCGCTTAGCGATATGGACCGTCACGTATACCAAGACTTTAATTTAACCTTGGCACAACACCCTTCAGAAACTGAGCAGCGCTTGATGATCCGCTTACTAGCGTTTGCACTTAATAGCTGTGATGGTTTAGAGTTTACCAAAGGGTTAAGCGCTGATGATGAGCCGGAGCTTTGGCATGTCAATTACAGTGAAGAAATAGAGCTGTGGATTGAGCTGGGGCTGCCTGATGAAAAGCGCCTTAAAAAAGCCTGTAATAAAGCTAAAAAAGTAATTTTATATACCTATGGCGAGAACAACCAAGCTATTTGGTGGCAAAAGCATCAGCCTAAATTATACGAGTTTAAAAACTTAAGTATTTTTAGCCTTGATTATGCTGCTACTCAGCTATTAGCTGCGTTGGTTGATCGTAATATTAAATTGGCTATTACCATTCAAGATGGTGAAGTTTGGGTTAATACCGACACCACTAACATTGAGATAAAACCTCAGCAATTAATGTAATTAGAATAGGTTATACCAATTGCATTAAATTAGTTATCTATTATAGCGACAAAGAAATAAGTCGATAACAAGGCGAAAATGATGACATATAGTTGCTCTATATAAATAATTTTTAACGCAGGTAGCGGATTATTTAATACGCTAGAATGATCATGTTTTTAATAAAATTGGTATTTGGGGGCGTATGAAAGTTAAACGCGTTATTGTTTTACATGGCTTGTATATGTCTGGCTTGGTTATGCGCCCGTTATGTTCGCGTCTAGAAGAGTCGGGGGTTAAAGTTTTAAACTTAACTTACAATACTCGAGACCCTAATCGAGATGCTATTTTTACGCAAATAGATGAGTTTATTAGCAATGAGCCTTCTGCTTTAGTCTGCCACTCTATGGGAGGCTTAGTTGCCCGCGCCTATTTAGAGGCAAACTCAGCGCCAAGTCACCATGTTGAAAAGGTGATCACCTTAGGTACGCCACATACTGGCAGTCATATTGCGGAGAAAATGCAACAAAAAGGGTTTGAGCTATTATTAAAAAATAGTGTTGAATTTTTACTCTCAAAAAATGGTGACTGGCCTTTTAAAGCTAAGCTATACAGCATTGCGGGTGACCTACCGATTGGCTTAATGCCACTCATTGTGAAAGGCAGTCGCTCTGATGGCACTGTGTTATTAGATGAGACTAAGCTCAGAGGTATGGCTGAACACAAGGTGTTTCATTTAAGCCATACCAGTATGATTTACTCACGCCAAGTCGTTAATTATATTCTTGAGCGCTTAAACGAAGACATTTAATCCTCGGCAGCTGCGGCCACTTTGTAGCTAATCAAAAATATAATACCTAACACCAGCGGCATAGGTGCAGCGATATAACCAAAGGCATCAGAGTTAGCAAAGCTCGCACCCGCTAAGTGTGCAACTAACCCAACAACAAACGCGACCAAAGCAATACCAATAACGATGAGTTCAGCTTTATTCTCTTTACGTGTTTTAGCTTCCATTATTTCTCTCCGCATCTAATCAAGTAGCCCCCTTAACTTAATAAAGTGCTCTCTATCAAGTTGGGTTATATTAACTATACGCTTTACTTATGCGCGTTTTTTGACCTAAATCAATAAATAAAATAAGTCTGTGCTGAGCCTGTCAAAAGCTTGTTTTAGATCATATTTTGTACTCACAAAATAAACAATTTCGCTGCTCAAGGTAGTATTTTTATAAACACAACCCATATCTATGAAATGGCGTTAGTTAATTTATTTATAAAACCACAGATACGGTGATAGCTTTTAGCTATGACACCAATATGTATAAACGATTTTATTAATACACCCTCTTAGGTAATACTGACTGTATTGAGCAAGGTGTAAACAAATTCATAAAACGGTTATTTAAGGAGCAAAGTATGTCGCAAGTAAATGCAATTGGTTTAAACAGTACAAAAAGTGAAGATATTATTAAGTCACTGAATACGCTTTTAAGCAGCTATCAAATTCAATATATGAATGCCCGCGGTTTTCACTGGAATATTAAAGGCCGAAACTTTTTTGAATTACATTTAAAGTTTGAAGAAATTTATAACTTACTACTGTTAAAAGTAGATGAAATCGCAGAACGTATTTTAACGCTTGATGGTGCACCGCTACATGCATTTTCAGATTACTTAGAAGTAAGTGAAATTAAAGAAGCAAAAGGGATCAGCGACGGCGTAACCGCAGTAGAGAACTTACTTGCCGGATACAGCAGCTTAATTAAAATGCAGCGCGATATTCTTGCACAAGCCGCTGAAGCTGATGATGAAGGTACCGCGTCATTAATGAGTGACTACATTAAAGAGCAAGAAAAACTAGTGTGGATGTTAAAAGCCTACCTAGATTAAGTTATTTTAAAAAAATAGAAAGCCTCAGTTATTACTGAGGCTTTTTTGTAAAAATCATTTACGGGCTATGACAAAGCGATAAAAAAGGCCATTTCTAGCGCTTTTTCCTCTAAGCTCTTAAAGCGACCCGATGCGCCTCCATGCCCTGCATCCATGTCGGTTTTAAACACTAAAATATTATCATCGGTTTTATATTCACGCATTTTAGCCACCCATTTCATTGGTTCCCAATACTGTACTTGTGAGTCGTGCAAGCCGGTTGTCACCAATATATTGGGGTAGTGTTGCGCACTAATATTGTCGTACGGTGAATACGCTTCAATAATGTCGTAAAAATGGGGGTCATTTGGGTTACCCCATTCATCATACTCATTTGTTGTAAGCGGAATGCTTTCATCTAACATGGTGGTGAGCACATCTAAAAATGGCACATGGCAGCCCACTCCACAGTAAAGCTCAGGCGCTTGATTTACCACAGCTCCCATTAATAACCCCCCAGCACTGCCACCCGAGGCAAATACTTTACTTTTGTTGCCGTATCCTTGCTCAGTGAGCGCTTTGGTTACATCTATAAAGTCATTAAAGCTATTTTGTTTATGCTGTTTTTTACCATGTTCGTACCATGAACGCCCTAGCATTTCGCTACCACGCACATGCGCAATCGCATAAACAAAACCACGGTCGAGTAAGCTAAGTGACGTACTCGAAAAGCTAGGATCAATGGTGATCCCATACGCGCCATAACCATATTGAAACAACGGATTTGAGCCATCTTTGTTAAAGCTATCCTTACGATATACCAACGACACCGGCACTTTTACTCCATCTCGAGCGCTTATCATGAGTCGCTCTGACTGGTAGTCATTTGCGTTAAAATCACCAAGTACTTTTTGTTGTTTAAGTAAGGTTTTTTCACCGGTGGTTAAATCAACATTATAAAGCGAGCCTGGCGTTGTTAAGCTTGAATAGTAAATGCGTGCATGGGTTACACTTGGCTCTGGGTTCATCGCAATAGCGGCGTAGTAACAAGGATCATCAAACTCAAGGTTCATTCGCTCGGCGTTTTTATTAACCACAACAAAGCGTGCTTGGCCTTGTTCGCGCTCGCTAAGCACTAAAAAGTCGTTAAATAGTTCAACGCCTTCTAATAATACAGTTTCACGATGAGGGGTATGTGTTTGCCACTGGTTTTTATCAGCAATGGTGTCGCTTGTTGCGGTCATTAATCTAAAGTTTTTGGCCTGCCAGTTAGTCACTATATAAAAAGTATCACCAAGCTTATCGATATCAAATTCATGCCCCTCTTCGCGCGGCATTAAAGCGGTAAACTCACCTTGCGGTTGATTGGCATCAAGCACCCACATGTCGTTAGTTTCTGTGCTCGCCAAATCAATAATAATGAAGCTTTCATCACGACTTTTACCCAACCCCATAAAAAAGCTGCTGTCTTGCTCTTCGTATACCAGCACATCTTGGTGTTGCTCAGTCCCTAGTTCATGTCTAAAAACTTGATAACCTAATAAGGTTTTTAAATCCTTTTTTACATAAAATACGGTTTTATTGTCGTTCGCCCAAACAACCTGCCCCTCGGTATTTTCAAGTACATCGTCGAGCATTTTATTGCTGCTTAAATCTTTAAACCGTACTGTGTATATCCGTCTGCCGTCGGTATCTTCAGAGTAAGCCATTAATTGCTCGTTGGGACTCAGTGCCACTTCCCCTAACTCATAAAATTCATAGCCATTGGCAAGTTCATTAACATCAAGTAGTAGTTCTTTATCAGCCATTGCCATACTGCGGCTGCGATAATGACGCGCATATTCATCATCTCCGCGAACCTCTGAGTGATACCAATACTGGCCGTCTTTTACCGGTACAGTGTTATCGTCTTTTACAATACGACCTTTAAGCTCCTCAAATAATGTATTTTGTAGTGGCTTAATGGCAGCTAATTGTGCATCACAATAGGCATTTTCTTGCGCTAAATGTGCGAGTATATCGGCATTTTGTCGCTCATCATCGCGCATCCAATAGTAATCATCCACGCGTGTTTTAGCGTGAGTAGTCAGCGCATGAGCTTGCTTTTTAGCAACAGGGAAATTAGGTAATAAGCTTAAAGAATAATCAGAAGAAGACACAAAAAAACCGCTTAAAAAATAACAATGGCGGTCAGTTTATCATAAAAATAAAAAAGCCCACTCATAGTTGAGTGAGCTAAAGCGGTATAAATTCGATAACTAAAAACTACGAGAATTTTTATTGTTGTCGTTATACCTAAGGGAAGTTGATTTACTGTATTTGCTGCCAAGCCATGCCCCAGCTTTGGCCAACGCCTGGCTCAAACATAGCGCTATTCTCATTCACACGGCAAAACGCACTAAATGGCCATGCCTTACACTGGTATATATGCCCTGTTTTTGGCTGTAATACTTTGGTGCCCGCACTGTACATATCGCCATTTTGAGGATAAACCGCGTCGTATCCAAGGCTATTTACAGCAATTAATTTTTTTATTTTTTTATTTTTTTCAGCGCGATTAAAGTGGACCACCGCGCTACAAATACCACTGCTTTCAAGTGCAAATACTTTGTTATGTCGATACGCAACAACCAATCCTTGCTCTGTCATTCTGCCAGCACACACCAGCGGAATGTGCATATTAATATGCTCAACTACCAGTAAACTCCAGGCATGGGGTTCGCCCTGCTCTGGAGAGAGTATTTCATATTCAAACGCTAGCTGAGTTAATTCGCCATGCTCATCGTAAAAGCTCATACTAACCGTATCACCAACAAATAACTGGCTATACTGATCCAGTCCAAGACAACCAATAGTTAACCATTCTCCACACGTTAATGATGAATGTATAAACACTGTAACACCTTAAAGAGTCAAACGTCGCCCATAACATATGGCTTTCAACAGGCAAACTAGCTCGTGAGCTAATATGCGTTAACTAAAGTATTAGGTTAAAAACCATTGTGTAATACCAACTGAATGTAATTCGCAATGTTGCAATAATCAAACAAAAAAATGTAACCAGAGTTTAAAAACAATACTAAAGTTTGCACTAATGAGCATAAAACAAAAAAGCCAACCGCTTTAACGGTTGGCTTTTTTATTCAGCTGGATACCTTGTCCTGACATGTGTTTACACATTTAGGACGGGACAGGGTGATATATAATACTAACTCACACTCACCTTTTTACTTGTAAATGGGCGTTTAAACAGCGCCCCTATGTCAGTTAAAATAATGTACAAGCACGGCACCAAAATAAGGGTGATCAGTGTTGCAAACATAACCGCAAAACCAAGTGCTACCGCCATAGGTATTACAAATTTAGCTTGTAAACTGGTTTCAAACATAATCGGTAATACGCCGGCAAAGGTAGTAATTGAGGTAAGTAGTATCGGCCTAAAGCGTGCACAGCCTGCCTCAATAACCGCATCTTTTATACTAATACCAGCACGACGCGCCTGATTAATAAAATCAGTCATAACTAATGAGTCATTAATAACAACACCTGCTGCGGCAATTAAACCAAAGCCCGACATTAAGCTAATATCTAAGCCAAACCAAAAATGCCCCCATATTGCCCCCGTTAGACTAAATGGAATAACCGACATTACAATTAATGGTTGTGAGTAACTTTTTAGCGGCACGGCCAACAAAATGTAAACCAAAATCATACCACCAGCAAAAAATAACAATTGCTCATTAGCTTGCGCTTGTTGCTCTTCAATTGCGCCACCTAGTTCTGACTTAACACTTGGGTATTCGTCCAACAATTGTGGTAGTAAATTTTCTTTTACTTGCTTAACCACTTCGCCTGGCTCAATCACTTCCTCATCAATGTTGCCATACACATAAACAGTGCGATAACCGCCTTCACGACGAATATAACTAATACCAGGGGTTTCAGTTAGCTCAACCACATCTCCTAGCAATACTTCTTTGCCTTGGGGCGTAGTAACAACTGCATGTTTAAGTGACGAGAACGCTTCACGGGTAAGCTTAGGGTAACGTACCATCACCCGTACTTCTTCACCGCGACGAATAACACGTTGCGCCTCGCCACCATAAAAACTGGCACCGACTTGATTTGCAATTGAGGCCAAATCTAACCCTAAGTCAAAGGCGACTGGTTTTAAGCTCATTTGTACTTCTTTGCTAGCAGGGTCAATGGTAGAGCTTATATCAAATAAGCCTTCTTGCTGCTGCAATAATCCAATAAAGCGACGCCCTGCTTCATTCAATGTATCGATATCAGAGCCATACAGCAAGTAACCAAACTCACCGTTACCGCCGCCACCTCCACCGCCAACATCATCCTGAATAGTTAACGATTTAACGCCCGCAATATTAGGCATCGCTTCACGCCAGCGGCGCGAAAGCTCAAAGGCATTATAAGGTCGTAAATCTTCATCAACCAATGGCGCTAATAACTGCGCCTCTGTACGACCTTGGTTAAATACCAATACATCGCGAATCATCTTTTGCCCTTCTTCGCGCTCGGTTTGCTTATCTATTTCAAGCACCATGGCTTCGATTTGGCGAATAGCATTAATGGTTTGAATGTCTGATACGTTATCGTTCATCTCAACATTAATTTGCGGGAAGTCATGCGGCACTTTAGGCGATGGGATCATTCTTACCTGATTAGACGAGATTAACGCAAAAGTAAAAATTAACAGCGCAATAAAGCTAAATAACACCGTCCAACGCCATTTGATACAATTAATAATAAACTGCCTATACGGCCCATTTACAAAGCCAAAAAAACGCTTATTAAAGCGTGCTCGCCAACCGTCAGGGTTAATAGGTGAAAAGTGAGTATGCGCAATGTGCGCCGGTAATATCAGCTTAGATTCAATCAAGCTAAATATTAAACATAAAATCACCACCACTGAAATACCATAAAAGAAGGCACTTTCAGGTCCACTTGAAAGTGTAAATGGCGCAAATACCGCAATGGTTGTGAGTACTCCGAAGGTCGCCGGGGTGGCAACTCGTTTTGCGCCATTCACTACATTAACAACACCGCCGCCTTTTTTCTCTATTTCGGTGTAGGCACTTTCACCTATGACAATGGCATCGTCCACCACAATTCCCAGTACCATAATAAAGGCAAACAAAGACACAATATTAATCGTGATGCCAAATAATGGCATCAACATCATCGCCCCTAAAAAACATACCGGCAAACCAATCATTACCCACAGTGCCAGCTTAAAACGTAAAAATAATGAAAGCATAATGGCAACTAAAATAGCCCCTTGCAGCAAATTAGCTTTCATCATATCTAAGCGTGCATTAAGGTAGTATGTCATGTCCATTAATGGCTCTAAACGCACACCCAATGGCAGCTCTTTATTTTTTTGATCAATATACGCTTTAACCGAATCGGCCACCGGAATAATGTTTTGATCTTCGGTGGCTTTTACCGATAAATAAACCGCGTTTTCGCCATTAAATTTAAAGTAACGCTCACCTTCAACGAACTGATCTTTGATTATAGCAATATCTTGTAGCAACACTTTGGCACCATTGGCGCCAATTTTTACCGGAATTTGCCTAAACTCTTCACCAGAATAAAACTGATTTTCTACTCGAACCGAAATAACACCCGCATCAGTTTTTAATTGTCCGGCTGAAAAGTTAGCCGAATAACGACGTACCGCGTTCGCTACATCCGATAAGGTTAAATTATATTGGCGCAATGTATCGGGTTCTATTTCTATGGCAATTTCATCCAGTGGCACATCGTTTACCACTAAAGATACATTCGATAACTGCAAGAGTTCATCTTCAACCTGATTTGCGATTGGCTTAAGCTCATTTAGCGGTAGGTCGGCAACGAGCGTCATTCCAATTACATCTTGGCGAAACTCTATTTGGCTAATGGTAACCGGCTCCATTCCTGCAGGAAAAGTCGCGATACCATCTACTCGCAGTTTTACCTTATCGAGAACGTCGGTAAGCTCTGCGTCAGTATTAATTTCAAGGCTGGCAGAACCCCCATTACGAAAAGCGCGATATACCCCTTTTTTTATCTCAGTTATATCTTTTAGCGACTCTTCAATTTTTATTAAGATACTTTCTTCAATTTCTTGTGGCGACGCCCCCGGGTAGTTTGCATTTACAGTAATATAGTTAACTTCTATATTAGGGAACATTTGTCGCTGAATGGTAAAGTAGCTTATAAGCCCCATTACAATAATAAAAAACATCATTAAATTGGCAGCAACAGAGTTGTTAGCAAAATAAGCAATTAACCCTGTTTGTTTGGTTGTATTGGGCTGTTCTGTGATATTCATAACTCACCCTACCTTAAAGTTTTTCAGTGGATGCATTTTCTGCTGCATCTGTATTTTTAGTCTCTGTTAAACCGGCTATTTTTACTGCCATGCCTTTTTGAGGGTATTCCGGTAAGGTGGTAACGAGCTTATCGTTGGCTTGCAAGCCATCGCTAATATAAAAATATTCGCCTTCTTCACGAATCACTTTTACTTTACGCGGCTCTAACTGTTGCTCATCATTAACTATCCACACGGTTTGGTTATTTACTAACTCTTGCGGTAAACGATAAATATTATTGAGCATAGTGCCGGCAAAGTTTACTTGTACATAAGTGCCAAATTTAATTGCAGGCTGCTGATTAGTCAGTCCGTAAGGATCTTCAATTCTTACCACTAAACTGCTCATGCGAGTCGCGTTATCAACAATCCCTAAATCGCGGTCTATTACTGCTTGGCGAGTAAACCCATTGAATCCTGTTTTGACAACGGTTGCCGTTACCCCTTTAACGCGTTCAGGTAAAAACACACTGTCAAAGCCAGCGATCGGAATAATCACTTCAGCGGTTTCAATATTATTCAGCTCGGCAACTTGAGCGCCCATACTAACAAACTGGCCAACCCCCACATTCCGACTAACCACTAATGCATCATAAGGTGCGGTGATTTCACAATTGTCTAAATCGCGTTGGGCTCTTTTTAATGCAGCTTGGGCCGATTTAACCGATGCCTGCGCACTCAATACTTGTGGTTTGCGTAAAAATAAATCTGTACGCGCTTTATTTGGGAAACGTTTTGCTTCGTCTTCTGCTACTTTAGCCTGCGCTTGCTCTTCAATTAACATCGCTTGCGCGCGGGCAAGTTCAGCCTCGGCTTGCAGTACTGCTGCTTCGTAGTTATCTTTTTCAATTGTAAATAAGATTTCGCCGCGACCCACAACACCACCGGCCACAAAGCTTGGATGCCAGCTGACGACTTCACCGGATACTTGCGCTGAAAGTTGGGTATTTTCTAGTGGCTGCACTTCACCATAACTATTAATGATAACTTGATGATTGTTAGCGGAAACGGCTTCAACTTGCACCGTTGGACGAGTGTCTATGACTTCTTTTTTGTCTGACTCTTTTGCAATCGCATTAATTGCAACAAAACCAGCAACACCTAATGCCAATGCTACAAATGGAAAAGCCCATCTAAGTACATTACCTTGCATTGATTATTTCTCCCAAATTACTATTAGCACCATGATACCAAAGCTTAATGAAACATTAACGTGACATTTGTAAGCAACTGTTACAAAAAGGTATAAATAAGGTCTTCTTCAGCAAATAAAAGGTAAGTAAAAAGCACTGTTAAGCCGCTTTATAAATGTATTGTTACAAATTTTTACCATTATAAATCATAAAGCTAATCACTTTAGGTTAGTATTTATTAATCATACTGTGCGAAAAAGCATGACACACCGTACAGTAAAATTACATTAACAACTAAAAAAGACTAAACGATGAAATTAACCACACTTACCTTGGCGCTTAGTATAGCGCTTGGCAGTAGCTATACTGTTGCTGCAGAAAAAAAAGAAGAAAAAAAGCCACAAACATTAAGTGAAATGATTAAAGGCCAAACCGAATTTGCGGGTATTTTTAATCTTTACCAAGATGAAAAAACCGGTGACCACCTAATGGTAATTAACGAGTCACAGCTCGATACCCCTTTTGTTTATTTTGCACACACCATTGATGGTGCGACTGATGCGGGTCATTTTCGTGGGTCGTATCGTGAAACAAAGTTAATTGAATTTAGAAAGTACTTTGATCGTATCGATATTGTTAGTAAAACCCCGCGTTACTTATTTAACGAAAATAGCGCGCTAGCTAAAGCCAGCGAGGCAAACATTAGCGAAGCAGTACTTGCAAGTATAAAAATAGAAAAACAAGAAGAAGGTAAAATAGCCTTTAATGTTAACAAGCTATTTTTAAGTGAAGCACTGCATAAAGTATCACCAACGCCTAATCCGAACGATAAAAATGCTAAAAAGCGTTTTAAAGTAGGTAAATTAGATGATAAAAAATCACGTATCATCAAACAGCGTCCTTACCCTAACAACCTAGATGTGGTAGTTGACTATGTATTTACCAATAGCAGCCCAACCGTTCGAGGTTCAGGTGCTGTAAGCGACCCCCGAAGCGTGTCGGTAAAAGTTCAGCACTCATTTGTAGCTTTACCTGATAATAGCTACCAACCTCGCTTTGATGATGCGCGCATTGGTTATTTCACTAATCAGTTTGATAAAATGACATCAACTGACTGGGCACCATACCAAGATGTAATAAAGCGCTGGGACCTACAAAAGAAAGATCCAAACGCAGCACTTTCAGAGCCAGTAAAGCCGATTACCTGGTGGATAGAAAACACCACACCGGTTGAATGGCGTGACACCGTGCGTGACGCCGTACTTGCTTGGAATAGCTCATTTGAAAAGGCAGGCTTTAAAAATGCAATAGAAGTAAAAGTACAACCTGATGATGCCGATTGGGATGCTGGTGACATTAACTATAATGTACTGCGCTGGACTTCATCACCTAAGCCACCTTTTGGTGGATATGGGCCAGCATTAGCTAACCCGCTAACCGGTGAAATTTTAGGCTCAGACATCATGCTTGAGTTTGTATTTATGAAAAACCGCTGGATATACGATACGCTTTATACTCAAGGCACTATGAGCCATACACAACCTGGAAGCAACACTGAGCTTAATTGCTCTTTAGGTCATGAATTACAACAGAACCTAATACTTGCAAAAGGCTTAGCAAATGGCGCTGATATTGAAGATACTGAAATGTTACGCCAAGGCTTAACCCAGCTGGTTTTACATGAAGTAGGGCATACTCTTGGTCTCAATCACAACATGAAATCTTCTATTTTGTGGGATGAGAAAGAAGTTCACGACAAAAGTAAAACCCAAGGTATAGTAACCGGCTCAGTAATGGACTATGCGCCAGCAAATATAGCGCCAACAGGTGTGACTCAAGGCGATATTTTCCAAACTAAACCAGGTCCATACGATGATTGGGCAATAAACTACGGCTACAGCGCAGCACTTAAAGATGAAGCAGCAGAACAAGCTCGTCTTGATAAAATACTCGCTCGTTCAAGCGAACATGCACTGGCCTTTGGTAACGATGCCGACGACATGCGTGCACCAGGTCGCCACATAGACCCTCGCGTGATGATTGGTGACTTGTCGTCTAACCCTGCAGCTTATGGTGCAGATAGAATGGCACTGATCAATACACTATTTTCTGAACTTAAAGACAAAGCTACAGTAAAAGGTGAGTCTTACCAACAGCTTGTTACTTCAGCTAACAGCCTATTTGGCCAGTATCGTGCACAAGCAGGCGTGGTATCTCGTCAAATTGGAGGGGTTTATGTAGAGCGTGCCGTCGTGGGCGATGAAAATGCAGCAAAGCCTTTTACACCGGTACCACTTGAGCGTCAAACCCAAGCAATGGCTATTTTAGCTGAGTATGTGTTTGCTCCAAATGTACTGCAAAGCATGCAGCCATTGTATAACTTTATGCAGCAGCAGCGTCGTGGGTTTAATCATTACGGTAAAAACGAAGACCCTAAACCGCATAAAATGATTTTAGGCATGCAAAAAGGTGTATTAGCGCAACTACTTCATCCTGCTGTGTTACTGCGTATTTCAGATACTGCTTTATATGGTAATGAATACACCCTTACGCAATTTATGGAGGATTTAACTGCAAGTATTTTTGTTGATAGTAAAAATGCTAATTCGATCAGTCATAATTTACAGATTGAATACGTAAATCAGCTTATTGCAATTGCAGGCTTAAAAAAAGCAAGTAAATACGATAACTTAGCAAAAACAGCTGCGCTATATCAGCTAACTCAAATAGCCGATCAAGATGTTGCATGGGGCGCTGATACCGCAACCAAAGCACATAAAAAATATATCGACCGCTTAATTAGCAAAGCGCTAGAAGCGTAAATAACACTGAGTAAACCAAGGCCACGTTTTACGTGGCCTTTTTTACATTAACTCAAAGGTAAATAGTACCTTTTAGGTACCTTACGGCATGACCCGTCAAAGTTACTGTTGTATCACCCACTTCACAGTAAAGCTTCCCGCCTCGTTGTGAGGCCTGATAAGCAATTAAAGAGTTTTTGCCAAATTGTTCTGCCCAATAAGGGGCAAGCCCAGTATGAATTGAGCCGGTTACAAAGTCTTCATCACCCCCACTGGCAGGCCAAAAATAACGAGAAATAAAGTCGTACTCAACACTCGGTGCTGTTGCAACCACATCTAATGGGGCTAATTTTTTTAGTTGTTCATTGGTTGTTTTCAGATCTACAACCTGCTGCTCATTATCATAAATAGCAAAATAAGCTTGGCGGTTTTTCAGCACTTTAACAGGTTGTATAGACAGGCCAGCTAATAGAGCATCAGGGATGAGCTGAACCTCTTCAGGGGCTTGTTTAGGAAAGGTCATAGCAAAGCTGCCATCGTTATTTTTATTAACAATCAGTTTGCCCACCGCCTCTGCGCTAAAGCACACCTGCGATATACTATGTTGCTCACAAAGCACATAGGCCGCCGCTAAAGTAGCATGGCCGCAAAAATCAATCTCCATTAATGGCGAAAACCAACGTATCGCAAAGCTTCCATCTGCCGACTGACAAGTAAAAGCGGTTTCAGACACGTTGTTTTCCGAAGCGATATTCAGCATAAGATCATCACTAAGCCAAGACTCCAATGGGATCACAGCAGCATAATTACCTTTAAACAGTTCACTGCTGAACGCATCGATTTGATGGATAGTTAATTTCATAGTGGGCACTTTTTATTTATTGGTCACTCAAGGTGCCACAAATTAAATTAACGGTCACTCTAATTTTACGCCAACACAGGACGTACGCGATAATACTGCATACACGCAAACTGCACCGCATTAGTTAGCAATATCATAATAAACATTAATATATGCGAAGTACTTTGCACTGGCATGGCAAGTTCTGCAAACAAACCACAGATACCTGCTATAAATTGCAAACTAAAATAGCGCGCACTAAGGTTACTAATATTCCCTGTTCGCAGTGTTTTATAGGTTTGTGGCATAACCCGTACTGAACTCATAATTAAGCCCACATAAGTTAAGCCATTTAGTACAGTGGCAGTATCTAGGTTAGGGTTTAACAGCAACAAAAAAGGTAATAACGAAAAGCTAAGCATGCCAAGTAACTGCAGCTTCTGACGTTTAGCGGCATTATAACGGGCAAAAAAGTATAAAATTAAACCACTTAATAAACCTGTCGCAAAAAACGGTAAGGCAATATAAAAGCGAGCAAAATAAAGATTGTAGCTAATAAAGTACACACTTTGCGCTAAACCAAATGTCATCATTAGCAGTGATACACCGGACACACTGCGGTTTTTAATAATTTTATTAAGTAGCGGTAAAAAACTAAAAACCAAAATAAACACTGACAAAATAGGCAAATAATACGCCAAAGCAAACCTCGCTCGTTACATTGTTGTTAATAAAAAGGAAGAAATAAAACATTTTTTAAACATTTGTTTTTAAAGGCTTTATTTTTGTGCGCGCATTGTAGAGCTGGCTAGGTTTTATACAAGCTTAACGCTTACTTTAGTTTTTAGTGATGGCAACTTGAGTATACAAAAACCGTTACTAAAACTTCACAGCACGCCACTCCAATCAATTGCAATACAAATGATAACTGTTATCATGCGCATGCGTATAATTTAACATACAAGCTAAAATAATGAGAAAAACACTGTTTAAAATTCATAGTTGGTTGGCGCTAATTGCCATTATTCCGTTAATTGTTATTAGCATTACTGGTAGTGTTTTAGTGTTTAAAAGTGAAATAGACGGCTTACTGATGCCTGACAAACACTTTGTGGTACAGCAGCAAGCTGCTCGCTTACCTATGGACTCATTAATAGATAAAGCCGAAGCAGCCTTTCCTGAGTATGTAGTAGGAAGCTGGGAGCTTTTTAATAACACCACCGCCGACCGGCTTTATTTGGTTAAGCGTGGCACTGACGATTGGTATAAGTTGCATTTAGACCAATACACCGGAGAGATTTTATCAAAACCAGTAAGCACAACTCATTATTTTACCGACTGGTTTTTAGAGCTCCATTACACCTTTTTACTTAACGACTTAAAAAGTTTACCTGGGCAAACAGGTACCGTATTAGGGTTCTTTTTTGCTTTATTTTTATTAACTCTGGGCATCACCGGCTTAATTATTTACCGTAAATTTTGGCAGCGGCTATTTAGCGTACGCTGGCGCGCAACATTACAAATAGTACTTAGCGACATTCATAAAATGACTGGAGTATTAGGCTCACCTATCCTTATCGTTTTAGCGATTACCGGTGGTTATTTTAATGGTGCAGTGTGGTATCACGAAGTAATAGAACACGCAGAAGAAGAGCACCACACTATTACAAATAAATTATATAGTGACGACATTTCTTTTGAGCGCATTCTTAATGATAGCAAGCTGCAAATACCCACTTTTAACACTACTTTTTTAGTTTTCCCGCGAGAGCCTGATGAAAATATTACTCTTTATGGCGAAGTAAATACCCGTAATCCACTTACCAGTGAATACGCCAATACCATAACTTACAATAAGCAAACAGGTGAACACATGGCTAACTGGGATATTCGAGAGGCTGGTGCGGGTTGGCAAGTAATAGACAGTTTTAGAAAACTACACTTTGGTTATTTTGCTGGGCTTATCAGTAAAATACTATGGTGTATTGTTGGCCTTAGCCCTGTATGGCTCGCTGGTACAGGCTTTTATTTATGGCTTACCCGCCGCAAACGTAAAAAGCATTCACAAAGAAATCGTGTAATGCAGCGAAAAAGCGCTAACGTTTTATAATATTAGTACTCAGCTAAGTTACTAGCTTTAGGTAGTAACTTAGCTAAATAGGCTTTTATAATGAATAGTAAAAGCTTAACCACGCGCGTATTTCATCTTCAAAGCTGTCACCTTCAACACGCGACAGTCCAGCATTAAAGGTTAAATCGTTTACGCCCGCAGGCCCCATACCAAAGCTAAAGTCACCTTGGTATTTTAAGCCGTAACTTTGTGCATAAACGTTGCTATCTAATTGATGTTGCTTGTAATAAAGCCAAGGCATCCCCTCTTTAAAGCTAATGCCACCACCATACCCCTGGTAGCGCTCAGTGGTTGCACTATAAAAAGGTAACTCAGCAGCAAGAATAAATTCACTACTTTGCTGCTGATTAATTAAATTAGAGCTGAATCCACCTAAAGCTAAATCACTATCGTCTCGCTGTTTTTGTTCAAAGCTCACAAAAATTGGTATATCAAACGCTTTACCAAATATTTTTGCTGCCAAGTCATAACCTTGCCAATGACTGCTGTGATTCCGCCCATCATAAATACTGGCATAAATACTCTGCCCTATGGCAAATGCTTGGCGGTCATGTTGCCAGCTTTGAGCAATACTCAACCGTGTCCAATTTTTATGACCATTTTTATAATCTGTATAGTTATAAGCAAGTTCTGGGGTTAACTGTAATTGACCAAATTTCAATGGGTGGCTTATTGCAGCAAAGCCACCTCGGGCGTCAATATCGACGTTTAAGCTAGGTTGATATTGATGTGATGTATCCAAATTATAATCAAATAGCGCAAGCTTAAACTTTGTATTCAGCGCATTGTATTTTGCTTGTACAAACCCTCCATGTAATGCACCGTCATGCAAATCAATGTTATAACCCGCTTGTAAATCAAGTTGCTTTAATAGGTCGCTACTTTTTATACCTACGCTTAGCAAACTGGTTGACGCTGAATAATACTGTGATCCCAAGGCAAACGTCGCTTGCTGATCAAGTACTGCGTAATCGCTTTGCTCTGCTATCTCATCGGTATATATTTTTGCCGGTGGCAGAGTGTGCTTATTTACCATCAACAATGGAGCTTCACTGGTTACAGCGAGATCCGTCACGGCTGCGCGATTTTTTGCTATTGTTAGCGTTTTTACATCAGGGCCATCGGCATTAGTGGAAAAATAAAGTAGTGAGCCATCTTCAGCCTCAATCGGGTATGCGAGCGCTTCTTGGCCGTTAGTTAAGCGGGTGAGGGTGTTATTTTTTATATGGTAATTATAAATATCAGTGGCATTATTTAGACCCGCTACAAAATAGATAGACTCCCCATTTTGACTAAAACTCGGTTGGCTTAAGTATTGATACCCGTTAGGCATTGGGATTAACTGCCTGGCATCACCGCTTAAACCTTGTATATACAATTGCCAATTTTCGTTTAATGACGCTGATAAATAAGCTAATTTTGTTTCATCGGGGCTTAGGGTCGGGTAATCATACGTCGTTTTTAAGCTCTTGGTAAAAAGTGGCGTGATTGTTTGTGTATTAAGATCGACTTTTACTAATTCAGAATACCCAGCTCTTATTTGCTCACCGTAAAGTGTTTCACCATCGCGGGTAACACTAAAACGACGAATACCAGCCAGTTCAGTGAGTTGTTCGACGTTGCCAGTATCTATGTTATAGCTAAAAATGTCAGACACTTTGTTATAAGTTCCCGACTCCTCAATACTGTAGGCATTAAAATAAAGAGTGTTATTGCCTACCCACTGCGGATTGGCAATACCTGCTCGATTTATTTGATTTAATATTTGTTTTTGTTCGCGCTTAAACACGATTGGCGGGGTATCAGGAACATCTTGCTTATCGTTCTCTAGGAGCTCCTTTTGCACCTTAGTAAACTTATCTCGTGCTTTGGTGTTGTCTTCTGTACTGTAAATTATTAGTGTTGTTTTACTCTTTTCATCACGTTCAACTATCGCAATTTTGCTACCATCATTTGAAAGAGCGGGGTTGCTAGCGTATAAATCAAGTTCTAACCAAAGCTTGCTATTAAGTGGTGATTCGGTTTGCTCTTGTTGCATCGCTTTATAGGTATACTCTGCAATAAATCGACGATATAACCTTGCAGCGCTTTGCCCGAATACACCAGAAAATGCGTCGTCAAAATCTCGAGACTTAACCGCCCGCATACGAACCCATACATTATCGAGTAGCTGCTCTGAGTAATTTTGCTCTAGCCAGTATAAAAAACGACTTCCCATTAAATACGCCATGGAGCCCGCCATAAAGCCTTCATCACTATTTAGTTGCCCATAGGTGGGAAGCGCTCCTTGCTGAGCAAACTCCCCGAGTATTGCCTCAGCATAGTTATCAAATAAGCGCCCTCGACCTGTCATTTTTGATTCGATTAAAGTGGCGTATCCTTCGGCTACCCAGCGCGGTGTATCATCATAGGTTAAATCGTATATATCCCATACACCGCGAATCTTTTGCTGCCAGTCGTTACGGGTTGGCTGCGCTAAATGGACTAAATGAATGTATTCGTGCAGCACCAACAATTGCTGCCAACCCGATGAATTTGATATCACGGTATCCGACTGCGGTGGCGTAGTAAAAAGCGCCATAACAGGATTATTAGAGGTTGGTAAGGCAAAGCCATTCGCTGCATTTAGAGGGTCAAACACCACCACATCGACGATTTTATCAAGCGCACGGTTTTGTTGCTCAAGCACTTTAGTGCGAACAATTTCCAGCTCCACAGCAGTCGATTTAGCAAAATCAGTATGCTCACTACTAAAGTGAACATTAAAATGCTCGGTATGAATGGTTTGCCAATTAGCAGCAAAGCTAGGTGCAGCCAATAATAAGGCTGATGCAATGAGTGACTTTTTCACAATAATCCCTTAAATAGTACATTTGATAATGTTTAGAGTATTATCAAATGGAAAAAACGGGCAGTAAAAAAGTGTAATAAAGTATGTGCAAATGTGTATTTACACCCGCTTTATTATTTAATCTGAGTTTTGAACAAAGGAAGTTACATCCAACTGCGAGGGTCTGACTCAGCCTGCATAAGTGTAAAATCTATAATGAAGTCAGCATCTTGCTGTTTTAAATATGGGACGTACGCACCGCCTGCAGCAAGTTGTATATACAGGCTTTTTAAGCCAGAACGACGCATAAAAAAGGTGCTCACACTGCGAGCGCTTTGTGCTTTGTACAGCTCAAATACCCGGTAATGCACACCAATCATACCTTTGCGTACCACCAAATAAAAACGCCCATCTTGTTGATGAAGGTAATACCCATAACGTTTATAAGATAAAAACACTAACGCGGCTAATACCAAGAATAATGCTAATGCAATTAATACATTAAGTTGCATAAAGCTAATAAAAAAACCAGAAGCAACGCTCGGTAGCAAAGCATAAAACACCGTGTTTTTATATAACAACGCCCTTTCTACCGCATTGAATGCCAGCTTTTTACTGTCAAACCATGGATAAATCCACTGACACACATTATCAACTTGCTCCTGCGTGAGCACAGGCAGCACTAAGGTTTGTTTATTCTTTTTCGCCATGCTTGCAGCACCGCCGCTACTGGCTTGCAAACACTCCACAGTAAAGCGTTTTAATAGCCTAGCAACTAGGTTTTGCTTAATAACGATTGACTGTACTTTGTCTAAACTAATTGATAGTTGATGACGCTCTAACAGCCCTGCAATACGTTTGAATTTATTATTTTTAAAGTAAAGCTGATAGTTATAAAAACGAATGAGCGACATAGCCACCGATAAAAACACCGCAATAAATACCAACATAATAATTAAAGTAATAACCGCAAACACAGCTGCATTAGCCATCATACCGAGCTCTTGTTGATAATAACTCTCTATTTTTGTTATAAATTGCTGCTCTAAAAAGTCGATGGCCACATTCATAAAAGGGGCAATTGCCGCAAGTGCTAAAATAGCCATATTCGACATTAAACCAAACTTAGCTATTTCTTTATTGGTGATAACTAAACTATTTTCGCTCTGCTCTTCAATATGAGATTGCGCTGTATCAGCGAGCTCTACTGATGGTTGCTGCTGCGCTTTATAGTCAAACACTCGTTTACGCATTTGTTGCGCGTAATCTTTAGTTACCCCTGGCAAAACAGCTTCTTGAGCCACACTGCCTGCCGCATCAAAAATACAATTAACTAACCCTATGGGGGTGAAGTAAAATGGCTCCGCTATATTTACGTTTTGCACTCGAGAAAATTTTAAGGTAAGTCGCTCTTTTTTAAATACGCCTTTATTAAGTAAAATTTCATGATCGTCAGTAATACAAAAACGAAAACTACGGTAATACAAAAAACAATAGGCAAGCAATGAAGTCAAAGCAACCGCGAGCCCAACTTGCCCCCAAAATAGTTTATTTTCTACTTGGGTAACAAATACCACCAACACGGGCAGTAAATTAAATAAGCCGTCTTTTATGAAGCGCACACTAAAATGCATTACAAAATAAGCCAGCGCCCAAGGCGACACTTTTTGCCAATTAAGTGAAGGTGACGTTATTTGCGCAGCATCAACATTCACTGGCAGCTGCCTCGCTTGCGGTTTCATCGTGGCGATAGCTTTGTACAAACTGACGAATATTTTTGCATTTTTCGTGGGTCAGGCCGCTAATTTGTAAATCGGCACTCATACCGCCGGCGCTATAAAGTCTTAAACTGGCTAAACCAAGCTTTCGCTCTATGGGCCCACGGTGTATTTCAATATGCTGCACACGCGCTAACGGTAAAATTGTCACCTGCTGCCAAATAATGCCTTTTTTAAAAGCAATATCGTGGGTACGCAACGCGCTGCCCTGTAATTTTATGCTAAACACGCTATATAACGTACACAGTAAAATTAATAGCGGAACAGCAACCAATAAGTAACCTTGCGCCATAGCAGCAAAGTCTGTATTAAAATAGCAAACAGCCGCTAGTACTAAGCAAAAAGGAATGAAAAATAACAACCAATTCAATTGTGCATGCAACAATGCTTTGTCCGCAAGCGGCTCAAACACTATGCTTTTATGTTGCGGTAGGTCGGTTATTTGTTGATTAGTAAACACACTTTGCTCCATTTCGCGTATGGTAGGCTTAGCCAAGCCACTTAATTGTTGTTACTAGGGTATGACTTTGTTTTGGCTCAAGCGTAACCGCATCTTCAAGTACATTCGCAGCCTCTAGGCATAACATGCTTTTATAATCATCATCGGCAAAATTTGATAGTCGCTTTGATTTTTCAATCCATGGATTCCATAAAACGCACGAGCGCGAGTTTTCTCTGCTAACGCTGATCGTCCCTTGAGGAGTTTCAATGGTTTGCACAGCCCCGGCTTGGGTATAAACCATATCGGTTTCACGGGTAAAACCAACCACATCACTTTGCCGATAAGGCCCTTGGCCAAATTCTATGTATTGCGCCCCTTGCAGCCCTGTTACGCAAGTATTATTAATATCATCAGTTGGAAAGTAAGTATGCAGCGCCTGTGTATAACTAAATGGAGTGTTACCTAAATTACAGGTGGTTAAACGCACCTCTAACTGCTCAGATAAAATAAACTCAACCCTTAAAGAAGATTGATGAGGCCAAAAGGTAGAATCTATCTGCTTCATTGGTAATTTAAGACTAACAGTAATCTCGTTCTCGGTTTCATGCACTTCATCGGCTTGCCATACGTGCGTGCGCGCAAAGCCATGTGCTGGAAAGTCTTTATTTTCATGTTGACCAAACCAAGGCCAGCAAATAGGAATACCGCCACGAATGCCCTTCCCTTCGCTAAAGGTTTCATCCCCAGACACCCACAATAGTGGCAATTTACCTTTGGGTGTAAACTCAGTTATTTGCCCACCTTGTAAAAATATTTTCGCCTTACATTGGCGACTATTAATACTAATAAATTCCAAACCGCTATATGTACGCTCAATACATACTGAGGGTGATAATTGCATTTTATCTCCTTTAACACTGAGACTAATTTTTTAGTACTTAACCTGAGTTCAGGTTACTGTACACAGACAATAATGCATGCTTAAAGCATAAGCTACATAGAATAGTTATTTAAATTGAGTTAGTTACTATATTTTTATGCCACATCAACGGCTCAATTACGACTAAAGCTTTAAACCTGTGGCTTGCGTATCGCTTTTAACTTACGTAAGGTGCGCAGCCTTAGCAAGGCAGAGTATTATTAACTTTTAATAAAATAAAGATAATAAATGCCATTTTAATTACTGCTCAAATTAATAAAAACCATTAGGGTCTGTTGACCTTTTAAGGTTAAATTTGCAGCAGCCTGTTTGGTATTTAGGCAAGGCGGAGCCTATGTGGTGTGGTTATTCCCCATAAATAGGCGATAACGCAGCATCAATTCCAAACAGGCGCTGCCCAAAGGGTTCTGCCCAGGGGCGATTTACTCTTTGTTGCTCGGTTTTGACTTAGCCCACTAGGTTACAAACCTCGCGCCGCGATTAAACCGCCCCTAGTTTGAACAAATTTTAACCCACAAAGGTCAACAGACCCTAATAGCGGCGTTAAATGATATATATCATTTGAATTCAATTTATTTGATGTGTAACATTTCGTGATTACGGCAACTGATTCGCCTTTCATGAGACAAACAAATGCAAAAATATGACGAGTTACTAGTTTCTTTACGCAAGGTGATCCGTGCGATTGACTTACATTCAAAACAACTTAATAAAACAGCGGGTTTAACAGGACCACAACTGCTTATTATGCAAGAAGTGTCTCAAACTGACGGCATTACCGCGAGTCGTATTGCGCAAAATGTAAATTTAAGCCCGGCAACGGTCACAAATATTCTTGACCGAATAGAAAGCAAGAATTTGGTAACACGCGTTCGTAGTCAAATGGATAAACGCCGGGTCAGCTTATATCTTACTGAACAAGGTAAAGAATTACTCGAAAAAGCCCCTCAGCCCTTGCAAGAACACTTTATCGAAAAATTTTCAGCGCTTGCTGAATGGGAACAGAGCCTACTACTTTCATCAATGCAACGTATTGCCGCAATGATGGATGCAGATAAGCTAGATGCCTCTCCTCTTTTAGAAGTAGGCGCACTATTTCAAACTTCTACTAAAGAATAAAACGCAGTATAAAAACAATAAACTAAATTAGTCTGCCATTTTCTCCTATTTCCACACTAAGAGGCGCATCGTTGCGCCTTTATTTTTTAATCACAATCAAAACGGCTATTATGACTAAACTCTCAAAACTAACACTCGCATTAATTTTAAGTGGTGTTGCTAGCAATTCTTATGCATCAAACCTTCAACCTCTCCAAACCTAATTAACGCAGTTAAAGCAACAAGTAGATAAACTTGAAAGCAAACTCGCTGAAAAAAAGTCTCAGCAAGTAGAACAAGTTAGTAAACAGTTGCAAGCTACTTCTACAGACACTGCACAGCAAGAAAAGCAATAATCTGGATAAAAGTAGGAGGTGCTATTCGCGCTAACTACGGTATAAGCTCTTACGATGAAGGCAATGAAGATCGCGGTGGTGACTTTAATTTTGATATTTCCCGGTTAAATGTCTCTGGCGAAATTAATGACATTTCAGTCAATGGTGAAATACGCTTTTACGATTATATGACTGTCGTAAAGTACGCCTACTTAGGGTGCGATTTTATTGATGGCTGGGAAGCTCAGGCAGGCATAACAGCCGTGCCGTTTGGTAACGGTCCTTATAATTCTCACAGCTACTTTTTTAGCACTAACTACTATGTAGGCATAGAAGATGACTTTAATTTAGGGGTAGTCGCCAAGCGTAAGCTTAAAGACAACTGGACACTTGATCTCGGCTTTTTTAAAAACGATGAACTGGCTGGAGTTGATGGCTCAGCATCAGACAAAAATCATCGTTACTCTTATGATATTGTTGGTAGTCGCCCTGCCGATGAAGGCACCTATGCCGAGCCTGCAAAGCAACTTGGTGAATACAACACCTTTGCTGGTCGCGCTACTTATCAGCTTGAGCATAGTAAAAATATCACCACTGACATCGGGGTATCGTTACTCAGTGGCGGACTTCACGACGGTGAAGACCGCGCTGGTAATTACAGTGCTTGGGCTGTTCACTTAAACAGCAACATTAATAACTGGAATATTCAATTGCAACACGGTGAATATGACTACGACTTAGACGATGGTAATAACCGCTTTGCAGTCGGTGCTTTTGACTATTATGACAGTGTATCGAGCCAAGCCACAATGACCAACTTTAATATTGCCTATGACTACGCACAAGAATGGGGCCCAGTTCCCAATCTGCAGTTTTATAACGACTATGGGATCATCTACAACAAGTCAGATAATAGCGCCAATACTTGGATGAATGTAACCTGTATGAGCATTACTGCTGGGCGGATTCTTTAGTTATGTTGATTTCGTACAAGCCCGCAATCAACCCTTTATTGGCGGTACCATTATTGGTGATGGCGATACCGAGCGCCGTTTTAATATTAATTGAGGCTATTACTTTTAATAGGTAGTGCAATCAGGAAATTCTTTTCCTTTGCTAACCCTAAATGGCTTAGTTAATAACATGCAACTAAGCCATTTTCTCTTCATTTTACCTTTTAATTAGCTTACCCTTTTACCGTTTAATTAATTAAAAAAGAGCTAAAGTGAGCATAAAAAACGTTTTTATTTATTATAAAAATTTCGGCTTTAAATTGCTGGGGCTACTGTGTGTATTACTGGGCATTATTGGTGTTGCCCTACCGGTTATGCCAACCACGCCGTTTTTAATTTTAGCCTTAGCCTGTTTTGCTCGCTCATCCGCGGCGCTTGAGTCTTGGCTATTAAACCACCCTCGCTTTGGCAAAACATTACAACATTGGCGCGCCCATCAAGCGGTTCCTGTAAAGGCAAAGTATGCTGCGGGTATAGGTATGCTAATAGGCTTTATATTTTTATTATACAACAGCCCTCCAGCTTGGATTATTGCCCTAGTGGCTGTTGTTGAAGTGCTGGTTATGGCTTACTTAATTTCTAAGCCCTCAGCTCCTCCTAAAAAATAAAGTGTAAAGTTTGGTAAATAAACTTGTAACAGCTAATGCAAATCATTATCATCCGTATAAATTAAATAACCCAGCTCCTTTTATGCCCTTTGTTAATAAACGCACTTTATATAGTACAAGTCGTACTCTACATATCTATATTTCCACCGCTTTGTTTTTTTTACTTATTCTATTTTGTGTAAGCGGTATAGTGCTAAACCATGTTGACTGGTTAAAAAACGATAAAAACAATGGCCAAATTACGGTCCAAATCCCCCAAGATCTGCTTACTCAAGCAAATACACAATTAAATAGCCTGCCTGCTATTTATCCACAAATAGAAGCTTACTTAGCCAAACACTATGGGCTTAATAAAGTGAAAAGCATTGAATGGGAAAAGCAAGATTCACTGGTTATGCTCGACTACCCATTACCAGCAGGCTATGCCTATGCAGAGTTTGATTTTATCAGTGGCGAATTGTTGCTCGATTATCAAACCGGTGGTTTTTTAAGTGTTATCAGTGATTTGCACAAAGGCCGTCATTCAGGAGAAGTATGGAGCTGGGTTATTGATATATCAGCGGTGCTGATGATCTTATTTGCTGTCACCGGCATGATTATTTTATTTCAAAATAGAAAAAAACGCTTAGCAGGAATATGGATAACCGTATTAGGAATCGCAACACCATTGGTTATTTATTTATGCTGGGTTCCACAAATTAAAGGAGTATTTTAATGTTCAAGTTTAAATCTTTAATTAGCACCGTATTGTTGTTAATTGCCGTGTGTTTTCACACTTCGGTGGCAGCGCAATCGCCCCAATTAGAAATCGAATTAACTCTACCTGAGTTAGATGTGCAGCCCTATCATCGCCCTTATGTTGCAGTTTGGCTCGAAACACCAGAGCGAAAACATGTCACAACTTTAGCGCTTTGGGTACAAAAAGCGGAATGGTTTAAAGACCTACGCCAATGGTGGCGTAAAGCAGGTAAAAGTGATGCAAACTTCGATGGGGTTAGTAGCGCAACCAAACGCGCAGGCACTTATACCATTAATTGGGACGGAAACGATCTTAATGGCAAATCAGTTATCGCAGGAAAATACCTGTTAAATGTTGAAGTTGTTCGTGAAGAAGGCGGGCGTGATTACAGCCGTATTGAGCTTGATTTAACCCAATCAGGAAAAATAACCATTGATGGCAAAAACGAATTTTCAACCAGCTTTGTCACTGTAACCGCTCTGTAGTCCCTACTTATCATTCAAATTTAAAGGAAAAATAATGAACGTTAATTTATTAAAAACAGCACTCATTGGCGCACTGAGTTTATCAGCGCTGGTATCAACAGCTGCAAGTGCACATGGCCGCTGGTTACTACCTTCGCATACCTCGCTATCAGGGGATAAAGCCCATTATGTAATGATTGATGCGAGTATTTCTAACGAAATTTTTGCACCTGATAAAGCATTTCGTCCAAGCACAAAAGGCGCTGAATACGACGATACTCTGCTTATGGCACTTGCCCCAAATGGCGAGCAAGTTACCGATACCATTCGTGCCTATTACCTACAACGCAAAAGCTCTGCTGCAGTAAAACTTCAGCAACAAGGCACCTATCATATTGCGATGACGCAAAAACCTATGTACATGACATTCTACAAAAATACAGCAGGTGAGCGAAGCCGTGTATTCGCCAAAAAAGCAGATGCCAATCTACCTAAAGACGCCAGCGACATCACTACAATTAAAACCATCTCTACTGTTGATACCTTTGTTAGTCATAATGGTACCTCTAAACCAGCACAATTAGGTCAAGGCTTAGAGCTTAGCGGCCCAACGCATCCAAACGATTTATTTGTTGGCGAGCAAGCGCGCTTTCAGCTAATAAGCGATGGAAAGCCGGTTGGCGAAGGCATTGAAGTAAGCATTTTAAAAGGCGATACACGCTACCGTAACGAACGTGGCGAAATAAAAGTAACGACCGACAAAAACGGCATGTTTAGCACAACGTGGAAAGAGCCAGGCCTATACCTAATCGAAACCTCTCAAAAAGTGACAGTAAACGAAAAAGGTGTAGACGCCAGCCGCTATGTATTATTTACCACCCTTGAAGTAGCACCTGAATAACTTTTTAATTCCCTACAGGCCACATTAATCGTTTGGCCTGTAGCTTCTTTATAATTTAAACCCTTTAGCAAAGCTTTAAACTAAGTTAATCATTTTCGCTGCCTAAATAAGCATAATCCTATATTTTAGCCTCCTTGTCTGTTCCTATTTCAATCTATTATTCCGATCACTTATTTTTATAAAAATAGTTGAATAACATAGTCAATTTAGATCTTTGCGGTGCACTAGCCGCTTCTATATGATGCGCACTTTTCAAAATCTTCAAGGCACGCTTAATGACTTTTCAGCATTTATCAGCTAATAAAAAATTAGCACTTAGCTTGGCTATTACCACCGCACTTAGCGCCTCTTTTTCAGTTGCGAATGCGGCTGAGCAAACTAACCAAGTGGAAGAGAATATCGAAGTAATTTCAGTAACAGGCACGCGCCGCAGCTTACGAAGTATTGCGCAAAGTACCGTGCCTGTGGATATTATTAGCAGCGACGATATGGCAAGCACAGGTCAACTTGAAATCAGCCAAGTGCTCGCTAACCAAGTACCGAGCTTTAACTACCCAAGTGCCACACTGTCTGATGGTACTGATCATGCTCGCCCAGCGGTTTTAAGAGGCCTTGCACCTGATCACACTCTAGTGCTTATTAATGGTAAACGTCGCCACTCTGGTGCGTTATTAAACTTAGGCGGTACGGTTGGTCGCGGCTCTACCGCGGTTGATTTAAACATGATCCCCACCTCTGCAATTAAGCGTGTTGAGGTACTACGTGATGGGGCAGCAGCACAATATGGTTCTGACGCCATTGCGGGTGTAATCAATATTGTTTTAAAAGATGCAACCGAAGGCGGTAGTGTTAGCGTAACTTATGGCCAATACGACAGCCAAATGGCCGGTGTACCACAACTAAATAGCACTTATGCTGATGAGAACGGTAACCTTGCTTTTAATTTAGGCGACGATCGTCAAGTTAACGACGGTAATACCCGCACAATTAGCGCAAATTCTGGTTTTTCACTGGCAGACAATGGCTTTTTAAACGTCTCGATTGAATACCGTGATAACGACTCAACTCAACGCTCTGGCTTTGATCCTCGCGAACAATACAGCCGCCTAGATGATGGCAGCCTAGACCCACGCGAATTTACAATCAACCGCTATAATCATCGTTTTGGTAAAGCTGAGCTTGAAGATTACGCGTTGTTTTATAACATGGGATACGACTTAGATAACGGCTTTAATGTTTATTCGTTTGGTAGCTATTCTGAGCGTGAAGGTAACTCAGGCGGATTTTACCGCCGCGCAAAAGACAGCCGCAATGTTTTAGAGCTCTACCCCAATGGCTTTTTGCCGCAAATTGCCACTGACGTAAAAGATTACTCGCTGGCACTTGGTTTACAAGGCAATAGTGGCGATTGGGCGTGGGATGTAAGTACTAACTATGGTCGAAATAACTTTGGATTAGGGGTTGTAAATAGCCTAAATACTTCGTTAGGTACTAATAGCCAAACTGAATTTGATAACGGCGCCATGATTTACGATCAATTTTTAGTTAACTTTGATGCCAATACTAGCGTTGATTTTGGTCTACCCGATGATGTGTTTTTCACTATTGGTGCTGAGTATCGCCGTGAAAGCTATAAAATAGAGCAAGGTGAAGAAGCTTCTTATATTACTGCACTTGATAACAACGGCAACCCAATTGCTGCTGGCGGCGCGCAAGTGCTTCCTGGTTTTGGACCACAAAGCGCAACTAACGAAAGCCGTCATAACGTTGCCGTATTTGCTGAATTTGACACTTATTTAACTGATAAGTGGAATGTAGTTTTAGCCAGTCGTTATGAAGATTACAGCGATTTTGGTAACACATTTACTTCAAAATTAGCCACGCGTTACAGTATTACCGACAACCTATCATTACGTGGTGCTGCCAGTACTGGGTTTCGTGCGCCGTCACTTGCACAAAGCTCGTACCGTCAAATATCGACTATTCTTGAAAATAACCAGCCTTTTGAAGTTGGCTTATTTCCAAGCTCAGCCCCTGCAGCGCAAGCATTAGGTGCAAAACAGCTTGATGCCGAAGACTCGGTTAATGTTACCGCTGGATTTGTTTATACCCAAGGTAACTTTAGTTTAACGGTTGATGCGTACCGCATTGATATTGATGACCGGATCGTACTCTCTGAAAACTTAAGCGGTAACGCTGTGCAGCAAATTCTAGCCAGTGCGGGCGAGCTAAATACCGAAAGTGTGCGTTACTTTACTAACGCCATAGATTCGCGCACACAAGGTGTTGATATTGTGGCAACGTACACGCTTGATTTAAATACATTGGGTGATCTGCGCTTAAACGCAGCAGCAAACATTAATGACACCGAAGTGACTCATGTTGATGCAAATCCAAGTGAGCTAAATTCTTTAGGTGATGACTACGTGGTATTTGCCCGTCGTGAAGTCGGTCGCTTTGAGCAAGGCACACCCGATAACAAGCTAAATCTATCAGCCGTTTGGAGCTTTAACCAATGGCAAACAACCTTGCGTGCAACTCGCTATGGGGAAGTGGCAGATATTTCAACCACCAGCGAGGGTGATGAATATTTAGATGCCAAATGGATCACTGATTTAGAAGTTGCTTATCGCCCTAACGATGCGTGGAAGTTTGCAGTCGGTGCAAATAATCTGTTTGATCAGTATCCACAAGCAACGGTAGATAACATTGGCTACTCTAACTTTGGGCAAATATTTCCATACACGCCTTATACACCCTACAGTTTAGATGGGCGCTTTTTATACGGTAACATTACTTATAGCTTTTAAGTAAACATCAATTAAAAATAGAGTAATTACAAAAGGATGCATCGCGCATCCTTTTTATTAACATTTAGTCTTTTTCACCATATTTTGGCATTTTATCTTTTTAGCAATCACTGTCATTTCATATAAAACAATAACTTACATTTCGGTCTCATTTTTGCTCTATACTTTGTATATTAACTAAAATAATCAATATCAAAGGACTAAACATGAGCGCATCAACTCTATTCAACTTCACTAAGCCCGTTTCACTAATTAGCGGTATTTTATTACTCAGCGGTTGTGTATTTCATATATCGCCTAGCGTTGCGTCGGTAAAACAAACACAACAACTTACATTACCTAGCAATAACCTTGAATACCTAGACGTACTAAGCGGCGCAGGTTCACTTAAAATAACAGGCTCATCAACAGCAACCAGTATTAGTGTTAACGCCACTATATACACTGCCGACATTGACGATGAATACGAACTCACACTCGAGCAAAACGGTACACAAGCAAAGCTTGTTGCACAAAACAAAAGTAATACTGGAATTACCTTTTACAGCGGTCAATCACCAAGTATTGATTTAGTGGTCACTGTACCTAACAAGCTAAATTTAGATATTAACGACGGCTCAGGCGATATTGTTATTAACGAGATGCAAAGCAATATTGATGTAAAAGATGGTTCTGGCAGCTTATCTATCAATAGTGCTAAAAACCTAAATATTGATGATGGCTCGGGCAGTATTTACGTAAAAAATGTGGTCGGCGACTTAGTATTAAATGACGGCTCAGGCAGCATTGATATTGATAATGTCAGTGGTAATGTCGCTATTGAAGATGGCTCGGGCGAAATGCAAGTTACTAACGTAACAGGCGTATTAAATGTTGAAGATGGCTCGGGCGGCATAACTATTAAACATATTAATGGCGCAGTCACCGTAGACGATAACTCAGGAGATATGTTGATTGAACATATTGGCTCAAGCGTGACGATTGATGATGGCTCTGGCGATATTCGCGTTAATTACGCTAAAGCGCTAACTATTACAGAAGCAGGCTCGGGTGATGTCAGTATTGATAATATTTCAGGCACTGTAAAATTAGACCGCTAATACACTAATAAAGCGAAATAAATGGCAGTTCATTACATCCGTTATTGTATTTTACTAACACCTAAGCCATGATAAATGTCTTGAAATTATTAGGATAAATGCGTGTTAGAAATTGCTTTAATTTATTTAGCCGCCGCCATTGTGGCTGTTCCTATTGCCAAACGACTTGGCTTAGGATCTATTTAATTGCTGGCATACTGATTGGTCCCTATGCATTGGGAGTCGTAGGGGATCAAACCGATGTAATGCATTTTGCCGAATTTGGCGTAGTGATGATGCTATTTTTAGTCGGACTTGAACTACAACCCTCACGACTATGGAAGCTTCGGCACTCTATTTTAGGGCTTGGTGGCTTACAAGTGGTGCTAACTGCAGCGGTTATTTTTGCCTTTTGTTATTGGTTTTTTAGCATGCATTGGCAAACCGCATTGGCCATTGGTTTAATGCTGGCACTTTCCTCTACCGCAATTGTATTGCAGAGCCTCGAAGAAAAAGGCTGGTTAAAGCAAGAAGCTGGGCAAAATGCATTTTCGGTTTTATTATTTCAAGATATTGCCATTATTCCTATTTTAGCGCTACTCCCCTTACTGGCCTTTGCTGCACCAAGTAGCTCAAAACAAATTAGCGATTCAATCATTGCAGGCTGGCCTGTTTGGCAACAAGTAGGCGTCTCTGTTGGCGTTATTGCCGCTATCATTGCTGGTGGTAAATATGTGTCGGCACCACTGTTTAGATACATAGCACAAACTCACATGCGTGAAATATTCACTATTTTTGCATTGTTTTTAGTCGTGGCTATTTCGCTTGTAATGCACAGTATTGGCCTATCACCTGCTTTAGGTACTTTTTTAGCCGGTGTAGTATTGGCCGAAAGTGAATTTAGACACGAATTAGAAGCCGACATAGAGCCCTTTAAAGGATTATTACTGGGACTATTTTTTATCACTGTGGGGGCTTCAATTAATTTTGAGCTATTATTTAATCAATTTAGTACCGTGGTTGCTTTAGTTGCCTTATTAATTGTCATTAAAGCCTTCATTTTGTTTGCCCTTGCTGTCACATTTAAAATTAGCTCAAAGCAAAAACTATTGTTTACATTGGCACTAGCACAAGGTGGTGAATTTGCTTTTGTACTTTTAAGCGTGAGCACCACATTAAGTATTTTAACCCCAGAACAAACCAGTCTAGTGACCTTAGTGGTTGCGGTATCTATGTTGATAGCCCCTTTATTACTGATGCTGTATGAACAAATACAAAAACGCAGTAGTAGCACTAAGCCTGAGTTTGATAAACCAGAACAAATAAATACCGCTAAACACGTAATTATTGCGGGCTATGGCCGCTTTGGGCAAATTATGGGACGTTTATTACATGCACAAGGCTACGAAATTACCGTACTTGATCACAGCCCAAGCCAAATAGAACTGCTGCGCCGCTTTGGTAACACTGTATTTTACGGTGATGCTGCTCGCCAAGAACTGCTTGAAGCCGCGGGCGCGCATACAGCACAAATGCTGGTTGTTGCGATTGATAACCCAGATAAAACCATTGAAATTATTAAGCTGGCACATAAAAACTACCCCCAATTAAAAATAGTGGCGCGCGCAATCGATCGTCGCCATGCGTATCAATTACTGAATCTAAAAGTGGATGCATTTAACCGCGAAACCGTCGACTCAGCCATTAACTTAGCCATAGAATCACTGCAGCTACTTGGCAATAGCAAAGAAGACGCTGAGCGTGCTGGTAAATTATTTAGGGATCATGACCGTGCATCTGTGTTACAACTTTCTGAGCTTTGGGGAGATGATGCCAGCTACGGCGTTGCAGTACGCCAACGTATGGAAGATTTAAAACAGGTATTACAGCAAGATAAGCAAGCACAGCAAAATTTAAATACCTGTGATGCCAACGATTATGAAAATGGCTTAACAGAAGGCTCTGCTAAGCCTAAAAAACGACCTAATGGTGATGCCCACCTTGAATAGCCTCACCTTGAGGATTATAAAAACCGGTGGCGCCGTGCTCTATAAAACCTAGGTTAATCATTTTTGCTAAAAATGGGTCGCTTTCGTTATCGCCAATGTCGGCATAGTCGGTGGTTTGAAAGTTATCCCATTTTGCAAACTGAGCCTTAATAGCTGGTGTGTCATTTTGCACCGCGTCTAAGCTAAGTGACGTGCTTGTTTTATTCGCTAGGTTACTAATACTAAATGTTTTTACCAGTTTTGAATGGGTAAAAAATGCCAAGTTATACTGAGAGTTATTTTCTTCTAAGCTGTAATTTTTTATTTCGTTGCAGCCTTCGCCTTCGGTGCTTACTAATGTCATTTTTTTAATGAGATAATTATCTACCAGCTGTACTTTTGCACTCCAGTTTTGCACTCCTTGCACCTCTGATGGCTGATATTCAATACCGCGCTGCTGCGCATTAAAATAACGAATAGGTCGTATTTGATTGTTGCTAGTATGCTGCCAAAGCTCTGTAATAACTTGGCTTTGGTGCGCCACTTGTTGCTCATTTCGCCAAAGGATGAGAGTTTGGCTGTTTGCCTTATTATTTTTAAGCGTTTGTGGAGCCTTATTAATAATAGTGTAAGTTGCTTTTAATACCTGTGGATTTATATCGCACTGCTCAGCAAAGCTGCTTGCGCTAAATAATGCGCTCATTATTAAAAATACTTTTTTCATTGGGCTATCTCTTTAGTTAATCGCTTTTAGCTTAATTGCCTTTATCATAACCAAAAATAATGGCAGTTTAATGACATAAAAAAACCCACACAGTGTGCGGGTTGTTTTATATCGCAAGGTTTATTGCGCTACTTTTTCATCCGCGGCTTTTACAAAGTCAGCGGCAAAGTCCATAACATGGAATAAAAAGCTTTGCTCATTAGTACCTGTTACTAAATGCGCCCCAGGGCCCATTGCATACACACCTACATCTTCGCCTGCGTGAGTTTCTGATGATAGTGGCACAAGTGCCTCTTGGTGAAAACCTGGCGTTGTAGTATCAACATTACTTAAATCAACACGCCCTGTAACGGGTGCTGCTAAGTAAGATGCATCAGCATCGGTTTCTGCACCTAGGTCTCTGTAACCCAAACCATTAGTGTAACCAACTGTAGTATAAGGCATATCGTCGGCAGCAAGGCTGGGCTCTGTTTGCCCTACACCAACCACTTTACCTAAAATTGGGTTACCGCGTTTAGGGTAACCCGCAATGGTAAATACGTGACTGTGATCGGCTGTTACTACAATTAGCGTCTCTTCTGGGTTGGTGTTTTCCATCGCAACTTTTACTGCTTTAGCCAGCTCTACAGTATCGTTAAGCGCGTTGTATGCATTACCCGCATGATGCGCGTGGTCAATACGTCCCGACTCAACCGTTAAGAAAAACCCTTGCTCGTTATTATCAAGCACATCAATCGCTTTTTCGGTCATTTGTGATAATGAAGGCTCGCCTGCAATATCATTGCCACGGTCGGCTTCGTACTGCATGTGAGATTCATTAAATAAACCAAATACACGCTCAGTTGTGGTTGCATCAATAGCAGCAAAACCCGCTTGATCCATCACATAAGCACCATTTGGATATTGCGTTTTCCACTCGGCGGTTAAGTCGCGATTATCTGTACGATCGCCCTCTACAGCACTAACAGCATCAGCTGAGTTAAACGCGGCATCTTTTGGTAAAAAGTGACGACGCCCGCCACCCATAACCACTTCAATTCCGTCTACATCAACACCACTAAAACGTGCTTCTAGGTTCTTTTCAAAGTTAACCAGCTGTGAGGCAATATCTTCACAATTAGCTGACTCAGAAGCAGGCATATCTGAAATATCTTCCCAGTTACGGTCTGCCGATTTAGCGTAGGTTGCCGCAGGTGTTGCATGGGTAATACGCGCAGTAGAAACAATACCCGTAGACTTACCGGCAATCTCAGCCAGCTCTAATGACGTAACAAGCTCATGTCCTTTGCCTGATGCACAACTACCACGTTCAACCGCTTCGTCTATACCAATTACACCCACATCGGTTTTTACACCTGAGGCCATTGCCGTCATCGTACCGGCAGAATCTGGCGTTTGTGCATCCACGTTATAGGTTTTTACAAACCCAGAGTACGGCATGGTTTCAAAGCTTAATTGGTGATCTTCACCCATTTCACCCTGTAATTGTCCCGCTAAAATACGGGCAGCTGTCACAGTAGAAATACCCATTCCATCGCCAACAAACAAGATCACATTTTTAGCTTTACCCGATTCAGTTACCACTTTACTTGCAGCATCTTGCGCGCCGGCGAGCTTAGTTTGTGCATCACTAAACCATACGTTATTGCTAAGAGACGCCAGCTGTTCACTCGTTAATGAGGTAGCTGGGTCGTTACATACTAAGTTAGTGTGCGTTACTTCGTTGCTCTCTAATTGCCCATTAGTATTGGTATCAACACCGCTTTGTGTTTCTACGCCGCCATTGATACATTGCGCAGATCCCACTGCAATTGGGAGATCGACCGCTAAAATATTATTGCTGTTTTTGTCGTCATCACTCGAACACCCCGTTAATGCGACCATTACTGCTAAAGAAAGTACTGTTAATTTATTCATGTGAGCCGCCATTATTGCTGAGTTAGTTCAAGAGCTTGATTAATTAAATGAAATACAACGTTTTGTTCTATAACACCTTGAGCAAGGTGAGCACCTGGGCCCATTGCATGCAATGAAATATCTTCACCTGCGTGTGTTTCAGAGCTCAGTGGTACCGTGGCTTCTTGGTGAAAACCTGGCGTTGTTGTATCAACACCATTTAGCTCAACACGTCCTGCAACCGCAGCTGTTTCATAGCTTGCGTCCGCATCCGTTTCATCGATTAAGTTTCTAAAACCGAGGCCATTTGCATAACCTACTGTGGTGTATGGCATGTTATCAGCAGCTAGCGTTGGTGTAGTTTGGCCAACACCAACCACTTTACCTAAAATTGGGTTACCACGTTTCGGGTAACCTGCAATAGTAAACACATGGCTATGGTCGGCAGTAACTAAAATAAGCGTTTCTTCAGGGTCGGTGCTATCAACGGCAGCTTGAACGGCTTTTGCAAATTCAATAGTGTCGTTAAGTGCGTTAAAAGCATTACCCGCATGGTGAGCATGGTCAATACGGCCCGACTCAACCGTTAAGAAAAACCCTTTTTCGTTTTTACCCAGTACATCAATCGCTTTGGTGGTCATATCGGTAAGCGACGGCTCACCAGCTATATCGTTGGCACGGTCAGCTTCGTATTGCATGTGCGATTCGTTAAATAAGCCAAAGACTTGGGTTGCATCATCGGCAATAGCATCAAACCCAGCTTGATCCATCACATAAGTGCCATTTGGATATTGTGTTTGCCATTCAGTAACAAGGTTGCGCTCATCAGTACGATCGCCTTCTACGGCGCTCATTGCGTCAGTAGAATTAGCCGCGGCCTCTTTTGGTAAAAAGTGACGACGGCCGCCACCCATAGCAAAATCTAAGCCATCAACATCGGTACCTATAAAACGCGCTTCTAGGTTTTTTTCAAAGTTAACTAGCTGTGAGGCAATATCTTCACAGCCTGCATTAACTGCTGCCTCTGGCATGTCTGAGATATCTTCCCAGTTGCGATCAGCTGATTTAGCATAGGTTGCCGCAGGCGTTGCATGGGTAATGCGGGCAGTAGAGATAATTCCTGTTGCTAGGCCTTTAATTTCAGCAAGCTCAGTGGCTGTAAGTAACTCATTACCAGCCACCGTTGAGCACTCACCGCGCTCAATATCTTCATCAACCCCAATAACACCCACATCGGTTTTTACCCCTGAGATCATTGCTGTCATAGTGCCTGCAGAGTCTGGCGTTTGTGCATCCACATTATAGGTTTTAACTTGCGCAGAATAAGGGAACTGCTCAAAGCTTAAATAGCCTTCTTCGCCAAGCTGATTATTGCGTTGACCTTGTAAAATACGCGCTGCGGTTAAGGTAGAAATACCCATGCCATCGCCAACAAATAAAATTACATTTTTAGCTTTGGTGCTTTTAACCGCTTGTGCTTGCGTTGTTTTAGTTGTTAGTTTTGTTTGTGCGGCACTGTACCAGCTGCTGTCTTTTTGACTTTGCGGTAGAACATTGGCATGACTAACGGCACTAAACGCACAGGTGAGTGCGATTGCCGCAGCGACTTTTTTAATTTTCATCCGTAATTCCCATTATGTAGTGGTTATTTTTAAAAACTGTGAGCTCAAAAACATCAACCGCTGTACTATAGGAAATAGATGTTACTAATAAAGGTAATTTTAATGACAAGAAGGTGACAGCCAAATTTTATATCAATAACACCTACTTTGTATTTCCATCGACTGCTTAACCCTTCTCATAATATATGTAACAGCTCTATAAAAGCACATCACAATATATTAGTTTATTGATCTCTTGCTTGAGCCTAAGCTTGCTATTGCCTACAATAGCGCATAATTAATTCAACGCAGATCACCAATATGACTGATACAAACAAACCAGAATTACCAAATCAACTGTCTATCAACCCACGTAGCAAATTTTATGTAGAAGAAGTATTTGAGCATGAAATCGGTATTACACTTAACGGTAAAGAGCGTTTTGACGTTGAAGAGTACTGCATCAGCGAAGGTTGGATAAAAGTAGCGGCACCTAAAGCGCTAGACCGTCGCGGCCAGCCATTACTTATGAAAGTAAAAGGCACAGTAGAAGCCTTTTATAAGTAAGCTAAGCCTTATTAAAACAAAGCGACACTTTTGAGTAGTCGCTTTTTTTGTGCCTGTTCAAAACATGTTGAACTTTTTTCATACTCAACCTGATGAAGTTTCATTATGAATTTTCAAAAAGTATGTTTGAATAGCTTTTATTATTTAGACGTATAGAAGTCCATTATGAGTAGGTTAACAATATTAGATGGCGGCATGGGTCGTGAACTCAAACGCATGGGCGCGCCGTTTTCACAGCCACTGTGGAGTGCGCAAGCTTTAATAGAAGTACCGCAATGTGTAACCCAAGCACACCAAGGTTTTATAGATGCTGGCGCTGAAATAATTACTGTTAACAGCTATGCATGTGTCCCCTTTCACTTGGGTGAAACGCTTTACCAAGCAAAAGGTGCTGCGCTTGCACAGCAAGCAGCGGTTATTGCAAAAAAAAGTGACTCAAAACGCAAAGCAAACGGTACTCGTTGCCGGCTCACTGCCTCCTGCCTTTGGCTCGTATCGTGCTGATTTTTTCCAAAGTGATCGCGCATTTACTATTTTAGATACCCTTTATAAAGCACAAGATGAATATGTAGACATCTGGATTGGTGAAACCATATCAAACATTGAAGAAGCGCGGGTAATGGCAAGCGTACTGAAGAATTCAAACAAGCCATGTTATTACGCATTTACCCTAAGTGATGAAGTAAGCGAACAAGCGACATTGCGCTCTGGTGAATTAGTATCAGACGCTATCCTAGCACTACTCGAATATAAAATAGCGGGCATATTCTTTAACTGCTCTATCCCTGAGGTTATTGAACAAGCGCTACGCGACACTAATCGCGTACTAAAACAGCAGAATAAAAATGTTGATTTAGGGGTCTTTGCAAATGGTTTTACACCAATCGTCAGCGATTATAAAGCCAATGAAGGCTCGCAAGGTTACCGCGACTTATCACCCGCTGAGTATGTAGCGTTTGCAAAGCAATGGCATAGCCTAGGCGCGACAATTATTGGCGGCTGCTGTAGTATTGGCCCCGAATTCATAGCAGCGCTGGTAAAGTGGAAAAGCGATATTAAAGCGCTTTAATATCGCTTATTTAACTACAAAAGTATCGAGAACCCCTTTTGAGCTTATTGACTGCTTCCCAATACCCAATCGAGCCCTTGTATTGCGGTGGTTGGGAATGCGGTTGCATGCTGTGCTCCCTCAATAACAACACTTTTTATTTTTATATTATCACTATTAAGCGCATTAATTTTTTGCACAAGTTGCGCTGCGCCTTCAACCATATTGTGCCCTTCACCAAAGGCTGGCGTTTCCTTTGCGCCAACAGATACATAAACCTTTATTGGTATTTGGGGCTTATTCACTTTTAACGCTAGCAGTGCATTGTTATCAAACCAAACCGACGGGCTTCCAATAATATAATTGCTAAATAAATCAGGTGCTGTAAATAAAATAGTGGCGCCAAATAAGCCGCCTAGCGAGTTACCTATATACGTTCTTTGCGTGTTGCTTGCTCGGTAATTTTTTTCGATAAAAGTAAATACCGTACTTTGCAAAAACGTAGCGTGCCCTTTGGCATTACCCGTTTGCTTCTTCCAATTTTGAGTCTGAGTCGGTGTGTAATCCCTAATTCGACTATTAGATCCTCTCGAGCCTTTTTCATAGCCAATCGCCACAATAATAGCCTGTTGCATCTTGCCGCTATTCATTGGAAACCGTGTGGCACCGGCAACGATAGGAAATGCATGCGGCGCATCGGTTAAATAAATAACAGGATACGTTTTATTAGGCTCCTTTGCATATGACTTAGGTAGCTGGATAAAAATAGGATACACCCGCTTGGTAGCAGGTTCAGTGAGCTCAATAACACTACTTCTAGGGATTTCGTAAGGGGTATCTGCGCTTAATTTAAAACAGATGAAAACACAAAGTAACAGCAAAAGCCTTAAAGCAGTATTCACTAAATTAACCTGAGCTGCACATAAGAAATGGAACTAAATGCCCTTGCGGTGATCA
>ERZ1673962.157-NODE-157-length-57201-cov-22.763326_pt1 | contig 57201 bp, 76 predicted proteins | sample MGYA00580188_ERZ1673962 | MGnify/ENA primary metagenome ERZ1673962 (study PRJEB41334, sample SAMN05608104) | rock metagenome | biome: terrestrial subsurface; feature: shale formation; material: shale | place: USA: Pennsylvania ... | reverse complement strand
CAGTGTGTACATCACCGCCGCCTCTGCGGCGTGCTGGTAGGTGGCGCCAGGCAAGAGGCAGCATTCCCTATACACACGGCGGACGATGTTCTCGATCTGCTCCCAGGAGAGCATCTGCTCGGGACTTTGCTCATCCTGCGCCGGGGCTGGCTCGGCAGTCAGGCGCTCATAGGCGCTCGGTCCCATCTCCACAACCGCGGTCTTGGTGAATTCCCGCTCAGCGATATGCTCGATCACGCTGCGGGCCTGGCTCTCGGTGTCGTACCAGTCGATTCCCAGAATCGCCCGGGACAGTTCGTGGCGGCGGCCGGCTTGCGCGTTGATCCGGTTTCGGATGTCGTCCATCTCAATTCCTCGTAGAAGTGTGCGAAAATACTGGTTGTCCATACAGTATGGTGATGCCATGCACCATGAAAACTTGCCGCCGTTCAGGCCGGTCAGTCAGGAAGAGTTGCGCCGGTTCTGGGTGGAGAACCCGACCGGCCCGGTGCGCCGGCTGACGCTTGAGGTCGAGCGCTACCGCCGCCTGATTGCGGAGATTGATCAGATGTCCCGAACGATCCACCAGGCGTGGCGAGATAGCGTCGGCGGGGACCTGGTCGCGCTGCACAGGCTGAAGGTGCTGCTGATGTCTGAACGGGACCGCTCGGGCTAGCGCTGCGCTCACGGGCGATCACCGCCTGAGCCTTGCAAAAATGCGTGATTGGCGTGTTCGCCATGTAGAACTTCACGGGCAGCCACAATCGCGGCCCTTGCATCATCTAGATCGTCGAAAAGGCCAATGTAGTAAGCCTTTAGGTCAACCTCTATCTGCGCTTGCCACTTTCCACACGCCTTGTTCCAAGTGACACCCTTTACGCCAGAGGTGTTGTTCCTCTGTCTGCGCCGGTTCCTATTATTCCCAGCGGATGTCACCAACCTCAGATTCTTTGGCAGGTTATTCAGCTGGTCACCGTCAATATGGTCGACCTGCATGCCTTGCGGGATGGGGCCGTTGCGCATAATCCACAAGACGCGGTGCACGTTGATCCCCCTACCGTTTACCGTGACCGTCAGATATCCGCGTCCGTCCCGGCAGCTCACCTCATGTCCGATACGGACACCCTTTTTCCTCACTTTCCAGCGAACGGTATTCCCAACGTCCTGGAACGCGGTCAGTAGCTCTGCTTGGCTAGGTTCAGGATTTCTTTTCGAGCTGCTCATGTCAGTTGGCCACCTACGGATACGTCCAAGGGAAGCGACCTTCGAGCTCGCGGCCGTCGTTCAACCGGTAGACCATTGCCCGGTCGCGGCTGGCGATGAAGCTGGCGCGCTCGGCCTGCAGTAGCTCGCCGTCCACCTGGATCAGCAGCGGGCAGTCGACCGGAGGAAGCTGATCAGCTGGGTTGAGGTGCACCGGCTCGGCGACGACCAGGCAGTTGTCCGGATCGGCCAGCTCCAGCAGCACGGCGTTCAGCTCCTTGATCCTTTCCTCTGCAGCGATCAGCTTCTCCAGCAGCAAAAGCTCCTTCTCGACGAAGGTGTCGCGCTGGCGCTCCTGCGTGGCGATCTTGGCGTTCAGCGCCTCGATGTGTTCGGCCGAGGCCATCAGCAGCTCGCGCCACTTGACCAGCTGTTGACCCGTGATCGAGTCGGGCATGTTCTTCGGTTTGGTCTTCACGATGTTCCCCTGGCTCAAACGAACGAAAGGGCCAGCCAGATCAGCAGGAGGAGCAGCCCGGAAACCACCAGGTCGGTACGGGTCGGTACCGTTTCTTTCTGCTCGTGCTTGCTCATCTGACTGGCCCTCTGATGTTGGTGTGCCAGTAGTATATTCAACCAATAGTTGAAATGTCTAGTGTGGCTGCGCCTCCGGACGCTCAATCAGTTTGAGGTTGGCCGGGCCGTAGATGTGCAGGAAGCTGCCACCACCTGCAGCCTGGTGCTCGACCACCATTCGGGTCTCGCCGTTGGCCTTGGTGAAGACGCTGCGGACCTCGCCGCCGATGTGGTAGTCGCCGGTAACCTTCATCACGAGGTCGCCAATTTGGAACTCGGGCATCGCTTCTCTCCAGTCAGTTGTCGCCAGGTCGAATTCGCCAGGTCGAATTCGCCCGGGCAGTCGTTATGGTCCAGCCGCCCTGTAGCGTGACCTTCCGGCGGCGGCTCTCCGGGATGCGCTCAATGCGGGTCACCTTGGTCTTCACCACCAGGGTGTCCCGGCGAACGCGCACGAGGCTCGGGTGGGCCTTCTCCAGCTTCACGAGCGACGTGCTGAGGGTATGGACGGTGCCATCGATCATCAGGGCGTCCACGTACTTCAGAGTCGCCATGTACGCGGCTACCTTGCTGGTGTCGACGGGGATACGCCGGCCCAGCTTCATCTCGTAGGGGTGTGCAGCACACTCATCTCGATGCTTCATGGGGTGACCCTCGAAAGGGCACAGCGGTCGAATGTGCGTTGATAGCTCCGCAGATCGGAGCCGACGCCGTGTCGAACTTGAGGGGAAGGGCAGTTGTGCGGCACGGCGGCCGGCTGGATCGGTCCCGCGACCACGGGCGCCAGCAGCGCCCAGGTCAGGAACAGCGTGCAGAAGGCCGCGGTGTCGCCAGCAGCGCGCTGAGCGGGAGTCATCAGAAGCGCTTCCCGTTGGCTTGGGCGCGGTTCTCCAGCTTGTGATCGGCACGCTGCTGGTTGTATGCCAGCTTCTCGACCATTGCTCCTGCCAGGTCCAGGTTGCGGGCGCCGGCATAGTCGAAAATGCGGATCAGCGTGTCGGCCAGCTCGACCTCAACCGCCTTGCGGTGCGGGAGCTTGTCGTCCATCAGGTCCTTCCGCAGGCCCTCCAGCGCTTCAGACAGCTCGCTGTGCATCAGGGCAATCAGCTCCCCGTCGTTGCGCGGGGTCGGCTCGCCGGTCAGCGGGTCGTTCCACCAGCCGGATGCCTTGGCGAGGAAGTGGCACAGCTGCTGTGCGTCGTGGATTCCGACCGAGGCGCTACCAACGGTGGATGCTTCGACCTGGTCGCACTCGGGGTCGAGCTTGGCTAGCAAGTGGTCCAGGAGGTCTTCGGCTTGTTGGGTGTTCAGGTTAGTGCTCATGGTGGAAATCTCAGCTATTGGTTGAAATTGAGGGCGAGCGGAAACCGCGACCCTCGTAGTCGCGGGTGATGATTTCAGCCAGTACGCCGCGCATCTCTGCCGCGTAATGCCGCTGCCCGGTCTGCAGCCAGAGACCGAGCCCGATGACCACTGCCGTCTCCATCAGCGGCAGCCTGTTCGCCCGGCAATACTCCTCCGGCGAGATCGGCCAGTCGGTAACCAGGTGCTCCGCGGTGGCCAGCACCTCGCGCAGCTCGATGAAGTGGATGGCCTTCTCCAGATCGACCCGGCCGTTCTTCTCTCGGTGACGAGTGGCGTACTTCAGGATCGAATGGGCGCAGGCATCCAGCTTGTTGGTCATGCTGAACTGCACCGGCTGGATTGGAAGGCGGGAGTAGTAGCTACCCTCAGCCTGGGTCGTCAGTGGATTGGGCTTGGTGGTCACTTCGCTCAGGCCCCCACTGCCAGAATCGGGGCTTCAGCATTGGCGGACTTCAGGTCTGCCAGCATGCGCTCCAGGGCGGCACTGGCTTCCTTGCTGTCCACGTTCAGGGTCAGCTGGGTGATCCCCATGCCGGGGGCCACGGGCTGCTGCAGGCGGTGAATGATCTCGCTGTTCATCGAGCGGTGGTTGGCCCGCGCGGTTTCCTTGATCTCATCGTGAAGAGCATGCGGCAGGCGCGCCACGAATTTGGTGATGTTCATGCGGCTCATAGCAGGTCTTCCTCTTCCTCGGCTTGTTCTTCGTCGCGCTCGTCCTCGCCGTCGAGGAGGTCCGCCAGCGCCTCCGGCTTCTCTTCGCCGCCCAGTGCGTCGAGCAGATCGCCCAGCAGCTTGAGCATCAGGTCTTGCACCAGCAGCAGGGTGGCCCGGGCCTCGGTGACCTTGCTCTCGTCCTCGCCGATGTCGTCGCGAATCTGCTGATGCAGCTCCTCGGGCCACTGGATGCCCTTGATACCCAGCATCTCGTTGACGGTGAACGGGACCCCTTCCTGGCCAAGCCCGCTTTCGGGTTCCCAGATCAGCTCCAGCTGGTTGACGCGCCGGCCGGACTCGATCAGCTGCACGATGTCGTCTTCGCTCAGGTCGACGTTCTTTCCGCTCAGGGTCGAGCTTTCTTCGGAAGCACCTCGGGATTGGAACGATTCACCCAGGGAGAATGCCGCCGGGGCGCTCAGGTCCGGGTTTTTCACCCACTCGGTGAAGCTCACGATCGGTGAGACCTTGGTGCCGACCGGACGCAGCGGCAGGCTGCCGAGTGCTGAGCGCAGCAGGGACAGCAGGTCCTCAGCCTTCTTGGCGCTGGTGGTCTCGACGAAGACGTAGGGTGGGCAGATCAGTGCGTTGATCCGGCTGTGACTGACGAAGGCATGCGGCATCATGGCTTGGACGATCTCGTCCTTGATCCGAGCCTTCTCCTTCGCGTAGACCTTGCGGACCTGATCCTTCTCGATCTCGCGGACCTTGGCCTCGACGTTCTGCTTCACCACTTTGCCGGGCAGCAGCCGCTCGGACTTGCGCGCAGCAATGAAAATGCCCTTGGCGCCGATGGGCTCAGCGTAGTCATCGTCGACACCCAGCGGCTCGATGAAGCCCATGGTGCTGAGTTCCTGGCTGGCCGGGTTGCGCGCCGCCTTGGTTTGCAGCGCCTCGGACAGCGCCTCCAGGTCGTGCAGCGGAATCGGTTGCGTGAACCGATAGGTCAGCACGTTGTTGAGTAGCTTGATCGACACGGTGTTACCCCCTTGTGAGCCGTCAGCAGATTGATTGCTTGGCGATGTTAATTCAACCAACGGTTGAATATCAATCCAGCAAGTTGAATTTAGGCTGAGCTGAGGTCTCGCCGGGTCGGTGAAGTAATGCCTCGGATGCAGGTCTCGCTGGCTCGGCAAAGTAGTGCCTGGAGTCGCCCGGGCCATCGGCATTCGGGTTCCCCCACGTCCATGAGCCGGTCACGGGCCGAAGGCAGCTGCTCGATCGCTTTCCAGCTCGCGGCGGAGGCGGTGGGCCAGCGGGTCGGAGGTCTCGCCAGGGTGGCAAAGTAAAGGTCTCGCCAGGGTGGCAAAGTAAGCGGTCCAGGTCGGTCCAGAAAAAAATCGGTACAGAGCGCGACACCCAGGGTTCACGCGGGTCCGAATCAGGCGGCGGGAGGGGGCGAAATAGGGGGCGGGCGCCCGCTCTGGCGGTCACGGCATGCCGCTGGAATGGCCGCTGCAGCGCTCCGGCTGCCGTCTGGCGCGCGTTCGCCAGTCGGCAATGCCTAGCTAGTGGCCAGCATGCTGGCGCCGCGTAGGCGAGCGCGTAGGAGCTCAAATTGACCGGGCGCCGTTGCTGGCGATATGGTGGCCGCCGTCCAAGTAATCAGGAGCGCAAGCAATGCCCGGCGAACTCTTCGGCCTTTTCGTTTTGACCGGCGGCACGGTTGCCGCTGCGCTGGCGTATCTGGTCTGGTCGCACGTATCGGCGGCGCGGGAGAAAGCCCGGGAGGCTGCGAAAGAACAGCGCTGGCGCGCCGCGTTCGGGATGGCGGAAGAGTCACCAGCGGCGCCGGAGTCACGCAAGCCCGGGCGCGCATGGTTGCCGGTTGCTGTGCTGGTCGGCGCCCTGGCGATCGGCGCCGGGCTTATGGTGGCGGATGAAGGCGAAGAGGGCGCCCGGCCGGCTGCAGCGGATGACCTGGCCGCGCGGTTCCCGGGACCATGGCGCGCCGACTATCGCCAGGATTTACAGCGGGCGCTGTTGGCTGCCGGCGCTGGTGCGTGTGTGTACCGGTACCGGACCGGAACCGCGCCGGGCGAATTCCTGGCGTATTGTCCGGGCTCCGGCGCTGGCCAGTGGCGTGCCTATCTGGTCTGGCTCCCGTCCGGTCGGACAATGGGACCTTTCCCGCCGTCGGCAGACTTGCCGCTCCCGGAATAGCGGGCACAAAAAAGCCCGGCAATCCCGGGCTTTCGGTTGGATGGTTGGCGGTTATCCGTACCGGTCGAAGTCTTCCGCATAACTTCGCGTTTTGATCGCGCTCGCGATTATTGCCATCAGTAGGGCGGCCAGGATGCTGCCGCCGGGCTTGATCGCCATCCAGAACGCGGCGCCATAGGCGATGAGCCGAACGGTTCGGACCAGCAAGTTAAAGCCGGCGTAAACGTAAACGGCCGCGGGCGTTTTCTCTTCGTCCGGTTTCATTCTGCGCCCTCAATCAATCGCCTTTCGACCAGATCGCCCCAACATCCGATCGATAGCCGGCGCCCTTGAAAAATCAGCGTTGCCGCGTATGTATCGCCCGCGTTCGCATAGTAAACGTGCTCCCGGTTGCGCTTGTGCCAACCGAGATATTCCACGCCATGGAAGCCGGCGGCACGGTCGACCGCTTCGCGCTTCGCCTGGCGCAGATTCGGCAACGGTCCGCACGTCGGAATAATGGTGCCGTCTGCAGCAGGATAAACGGCGGCCAGTTCCTCAAGGCTACGCGCTTTCCAGATTGCCCGGATCAACTCCGGTTCGCAGTCTAGCCGGATATTTCGGTGTGAAAGGCTCGCCAGGGTTGGCGCTATCCATAGTGGCGCGGTCATTGTGGCGCCTCCTGGCTTTCGTCGTCGTCGCCATAGGCGGCCGGTATCTGGTGCCCGCAATGGTCGCAACGAAGCGCGCCGTCTTCCCAATTGACGCCAGAGGCGACCACGCGCCAGCCGGTCGAATAGTTGCCGCGGATTTCCTCGGTTATTTCCCGAAGGTTCGCCCGGGCGCAGTCGAAGCAAAGCGCGGCGCCGTCGGATGTCGCCAGGTATAGCGGATAACCGCCGGGAAACGTGAACTCGCCAGCGCGGAGCGTGGCGCGAAGGTCGGCGCCGGTCTCAATCTCCGACCGCTGAAAGGCGAACCGTGCGCGGACGGTTTCGCAGTTTGAGTGCCGCACCAGATCGCCGGAGCTCGAAACGAAAAAATTAGCGTGTGCCATGGTTGCAAATTCCCTTATTGGTTGATTTCGCGGCCGAACGTGCACACGCCGGAGCGCTGCAGCCAATCGATAACCCGATCTCGCGTTATGCCGCCGGGGAAAGGCGCGCGACCGTCGAGCAATGCCAGGCCATACGGCACGCCGCGCCCGTCTAGGCTTCGCTTAAGTGCCTTGTCCGGGATGTCGAGCACCAGCGCGGCGCGCTCGCGACTACTGGCGCGCGTGAATTTCCGGTTGCCGTCCTCATCTTCGGCGCACCATAGCGGTTCGCCTAATCCCCAATATGCGCCGCCGTCGTCATACCCGCCGGAGTCCAACCGGACACGATAAAGGCGGACGAAGCGCGGCAGATCGGTTTCTAGGAAGCCATCGGCCTGGCGTCCCATCGGTGCGCCGTAGCGGCTCGAAACATCGGAAAATTGCTTAGCCATTATGCTGCCGCCTCTTCAGATTCCAGCCGCGCGCGCTCTTCGGCTTCATATTCGCGCTGATGTTCGGCAGCTCTTTCGGCCATGGAATCGGCAGCCCGCGCCGCGCCCGCTTCGTCGTCGTATACGGTCGCGTCCAGCTCGCTGGCCATACCTTCGCCAATGCTCCAACCGGCTAGGAAGCCGCGCGACTTCGGCAGCCGGCACACAATGCCGCGGATGGTCTCGGAGTCGCCGAATTCATCAGTGAACCATCCTGTGTGACCGATTGAGCGGCACACGTCGTCCGCCCATTGCCAGCGCAAGCCCGGCGCGAAGTCGGACGCCAGGTAGAACGCCAGGCCATTGCAGCGGCTGGCCGGCTTCGGCGCGTGGTAATACGGACCGGCTACCGGTTGCGTGCGCCGTTGTATGCGGTCGGCGATCGATCCGCGCGGGAGCATCGCAACGCGGCGCGGCCAGGCGAAACCGGCGAAAGTGAATTCCGGAGCCGGGAGCGGGAACAACTGCGAAAGAGTTTTCATGGTTGATAATTCCTCTGATGGTTGAAATCGCGGGCGCAGTTATTCCGCGGCTGCAGCGGTTGGCGGAATGCTCCGGCTGCCGAAGTTCGAAGCCGAAAATTTAACGGCGCGGATACTTTCGACACATTCGGCGATCGCGCCGGCCAGTTGTTCGGCCTGATCAGCGTCGAGATAAACCGTCTCGCCATCGGCGCCGATGAATGCCAGGGCGACCGAATCGCCGAAGCGGTGAATGTGCGCGTTAACGGACTTTTTCATTGTTGATAATTCCTCTGATGGTTGAAACGGTGGCCGGCGTCATGCCTGCTTTTCTGAGCCAAGCGCAAGCCGACGCGAAAGCGGGCCCATATTCCTGCGCGTGGCGTTCACGCCACTGCATCACGCCGGTAGTGCCGCCGAAGTCGGACCATGTGAACACGCTATATCCATCGCTTGACTGGCGAATTTCGGCGCACCTTTCTTGCGCTTTGCCGCTGAAAACTAGTGTCATGTTGATAATTCCTCTGATGGTTGAAATCGCGGGCGCGGTTATTCGCCGAAATAGAAAACGCTGGCGTATTGAATAAGGTCGGCCACTTCGTCGGAGTCGCATGCGTACTCCTGTTTCCCTTCGAACCAATCTTGATACAACAGACGCGCGCTTTCCGGTTCGCCGTAACGGTCCAGGTCGCCGACTATCTCGACGTGCGGTCCGCCGGTACACAACAGAATGCGGAATTCCGAGGCCGAAAGTCTGGCGCCGACGGTTTCCCAATCGCTGCGAATCTCGACAGAAAGCGCGTCATCTTCGATGCGCTGGCGAGCATCGTCCTGGCTTTCGCAATCGCCGGCTGCCGCTTCCAGCTCATCCAGTTCCGCGGCGTCCTCCTCGGATAGTCCACCGTTTGGAGCATCGGAAACCCAGAATGCCCAACCGTCGAGCGTGAATGAAAAGGCGCCGGTCTGGGTTTCCACATTATCGGCCGCCTCTTCGAAGCGCGCCGCGCGTCCCAGCTGTTCCGCCTCTTCAATTTTGTCGCCGGTCTCGGAATGGCTTTCCGCCTCTTCCCGGCATTGTTCGGCGCGTTCGCGCAACTCTTCGGCGATATGGTCCCGGGCGTCTGTGAATTCTGCGAACTGGCAAGGCTCCGAATCCGGCAGATATCCGGCCATGTTCCAACCGGCAACAAACGGCTGCCGCTCTTCGCGCAATTCTTCCAACCGGTCATAGTCGCAGTTGAGCGCAGCCACCATGGCGCGAACGCTGGAAAGTTGGGCTTTTGCTTGATCGCGTGCGTTATCGGACATTTTCGAGATTCCTTTTAGTTGAACTTAGAACTAACGGTTGAAACGGCGGGCGCAACAGTGACGCGCCAGGCTCCGGCGACCTTTCCCAATCGGACTATTTGCCCGGCTTTCGCTTGCTGGAAAGCGTAGGAAAAGGCGAAAGCGGCGCACGGGAAAGCATGGTCAGTCATAGCGCGGACTCCGGCATGCCGTGCTGGCGTAGCGCGCCGATAACCTGGCCGGTTACGTCACGGTCCGCAGCGTCGAAGAATTCGAAGCCAGAGAAACGGCCGCGGCGATGCACTACCACTAGCGCGAGCTCATTTTTCCGGTTACGCACGGCAAAGCGGCCGAAAGCGTAGGGACCGGCGGAAAGTATTGCAGCGCGGCGCATGGCGCGACCGACCTTTGCCAGGAAAGCGGGATTGATAAGAGCGGTTCTATTCAGCATTGCGGCGACTCCTTTTCAATTCATCCAAACCACGCGCGAATAATATCGCCGTGATGTTGAAGATTCAACCGATAGTTGAAAAGAAAATGCGAAAAGTTGAATCGGCAGGGAGGCGGCAGCCCGGCAAGGCCAGGATCAGCAGCCCGGCAAGGCCAGGATCAGCAGCCCGGCATCAGCAGCCCGGCATCAGCAGCAGCCCGGCATCAGGGCGCCAGGATGGATAGCGGGTTGAATCCGGATTAATCGGAGTTCGGGAACCTGGCGAATCAGCCGAATGCGGCAATTCGTGAATCCCTGAATTCGGCAATTCGTGCGCCGCGGCTACCTGGCCAGCTGGCGCCGCCGGGCCTGGCGTGGTCGCTCTGGGTCCCATCCAGGGAATCCGGGCTGCCGGGGGGTCGCCGAGGCTCGGGATTCGAGGGTTTTCAACCTGTGCAATAGGACTCTCGTGCGTAAATTGCTGATCTACAAAGGGTTTCAGCGAGCTCGGTTTTTCCAGAATTCGGTCGTAGGCACCTCTGGCTCACGAAATCCGATTTTTCCGGATTCGCGCTGGAGGAATCTCGGGCAAAAGAAAACCCGCCGGAGCGGGTTTCTTGGTGTTCTGGGTTTTTCAGTCACCGATCTTATGAGTGCTGAAGTAGCGGCGCCTGCGTTCGCGGACGACCTCTTCCGCCACGTCGAACACCTCCCCCGGATTGGTTGACCCGGACAGCGTGTTCGCCTGCTGGCCCGCAACAATCGCGATGGCTAATGCGGTGATCAGATCGATTTCGTCGTGATCGAACTCCGGACCCATCTCAGTTCACCGCTTCCAGCAGCTTCTTGCCCGGGCGGAACTTCACAACCACCTTCGATGCGAGCTGCATGGGATTGCCGGTCTGCGGGTTGCGTGCGGTGCGGGCAGGGCGGGTGACTGGGCTGAAGCTGCCGAAGCCGACGATGCGAACTTCGTTGCCGGCGGAAAGCTCAGACTGCAGGCCGTGCAGTACGGCGTCGACCATGCGGCCGGCTTCAGCTTTGCTGGTGTTGGTCTGCAGTGCGATGGTGTCGATCAGGTTCTGCTTGGGCATGGTGTATCTCCTGGTTTGCAGGTGCTTCGGTTGAAAAATCAGGTGATGGTTGAATCAGCGGGCGATATGAAACGGGTTGAGAGTCGGGCCGGTACCGGCGTGGGCGCGGTTGTTGAGGGTGGAGTGGAGCATGTAGAAGGCCAACTTCTTGGCCCGGCGCTCCCGCTTCGCGGCGGCGGCCAGGATGCGCGCCTGCTGGTGAGGGTTGTTCGGGTCGCGCTGCTGGCGCCGGGTCGGTCGCATGTAGGTGTGCCGGCCGTACAGCCCGGTCGAGCGACCTGACGATCCGATCATCAGCGATCCGATCGCGGCGCCAAGGCGGGCAGCAATGCCTGAGAAACGCAGTCCATCAGTGATTAGCATTTGAGTGTTCCTATGTTGCGTTGAGGAGTGATCGGGTTGACATAGGTGAGGGCGAACCCCCACCCGAGCATCGGTCCTAATCCACCGATGGTGCGTGTTCGCGGCTGTATCGCTCACCGCAGAACATGCAGAAGTTGCCCGTCAGAGCTATGCGCTGCTTCTTCGCCTTCATCCCGTCCTTCCCAGGTACGGAATAGGTGAATTGCACCTCAACCTGGTTCTTGTACTCCAACTGCTGGTTGGCCCCCATGAGCAATCCGTAACCGCGCAGTTCAGAGGAGACGTTCTCCGCGCCCAATGGCAGCGATTGCATGAATTTCGAAGCCAGCTGTTGTTCCATTTCGGCTTTGCAGTTGCACATCCGTTACTTCCCCTGTTGTCAGATCAATTCATCCAGGTCGTCTGCTTGGGGCTCCTTCCCACTCCAGAATCCGCCCTGATATCTAGCGGTGACCCAATAGCCCGCGGTGTTTTTCTCCATTCCCGCTTCGAGCATTTCGTGTTGCGTGAGGCATCTTCTGTCCTTCCCGTACCGTCCTGTCCGGTGCTTATCGAAGCTGGCGAGCGAGTTGAAAAACTCTTCGCAGCCTGAACATTGGCATCGGCTGTTGGATACGGTCAGGTTGGACATGCAGCAAGACTCTCTTAGGTTCGAAAACATGCAAGAGACCGTCTGTCGGGTTTTTGCATGCCATTTCCAGCTCTAACGTCGGGCTGAGAAATCAACGATCGGCCTGCAACCCATGCGTAGGTACTGGGTTGCAAATGAAACCAGTGCTTTGGGTGTCATGTGCGGCTCAGAATCACGCCGGCGTTCTTTGCGGGCCTGCGCACTATGACCACGGGCTGATGGACCACTTCCGGCATGACCTCTGTGCCGCGGGAGAGCATTCGATCGATTTCGGCAGCTGCAGCCATAGCTTCAACCCGCTGGTCAGTTCGACCTCCCCCCGGAAGCGCCCAACCGCCGCGTTCATCGACCACCACGGTGGCACGCCCAAAGCGGACATCCTTCTGACGCATGACAAAACCCCCTCGTTTCTGCGCCCAACGCACGGGTATCGTGAGGCGGGCAGCTGATGGGGGTCGATTCTGATGGCCCTTTGATCACGTTGTCAACCAGTAGTTGAAAAACCAACTTAGTGCACCAGGTGTACTTATGCCAGGAGGTGGATCGTGAAGTGGTTGCTAGGGGTGACGGCCGCGCTGGCCGTGGCGGTGTTGGGGCTCGGCTGGCAACTCAAGGGTGCCTGGGAGGATGCCGCGTCTTCGCGGAATGAAGCGTTTGCGGCGCTGCAGGCAGCCGGTGAACAGCGCCAGCAGGCAGAGCTGCTGCTTCATCGGATGGGGCAGCTCGATGCTGCGCTCGGCAGGCTTGCCGACCGGACGGAGGTCAACGACCGAAAGCTCGATGCGGCACTGGTTCAGATCAACGAAATTCAGAAAACCGAGGGAGATAGCGATGAGTCCATGGCGTGCCTTGACGTGCTTGTGCCTGTTCAGCTTGACGGCGTCCTGCGCTGATCAGCCTGTAATCACGACGACCGAGTATCAGCAGGTCTACCTACCGGACCGGTTCCTCCGCGACTGCCCGGTGCCGCAGTGGGAAGGAGGGACGTACCGGCAGATCGGGGCACATGCGAAGCGAATCAAGACAGCGCTGGAAAACTGCAACCTGCAGCTGCAGCAGGGGAGGGAGTACCAGGACGCGATCCGGTCTGGTCAGCAGCTGCCCGATAGCGTTGTCCCACTTAAATAAACTGGGACAAGAAACTGGGACAAGCCGACCCCCCGGAAAATCTGGCCTGCAAGGCTGTCTGTCCCAGTTGTCCCAGTTGTCCCAGTTATTTGAAGTCTTATATGTGAGAGGAATACATCTGCTGAGAATGACCCGGTGAGAGCATGGTGATGTCACTGTCACATAGATGTGTTTCGTACATATATAAGAGTGAAAGAAACTGGGACAACGCCGTAACTGGGACAAGAATTGCTGGAAGCCGCGTGGCACTAAGGCTCCAGCTTGTCCCAGTTCTTGTCCCAGTTTCTCAAATGTCCCAGTTCTTTTTGAATCCCGAAAAATCAGGATTCGCGTTGGTCAAAAAATGAGCTGTTGGCTCGCGAGCGAAATCGGACAAATCGGAATTCGTACCATCCGGCTGCGAAATCGGAAAAATCGGGATTCGCTGCGTACACGAAAAAGCCGCCCGAAGGCGGCTCTGAAATCCGAAAAATCAGGATTCGCTATCGACGCAGCCTCACCACGTTGTCGGCGAGCGATTCCAGATCGTCCAATTCTTCGTGTGCCGCCAGCGCAGCCTTGGCCATCTCGATGCCCTTTGGCGTGAGTGCCGAGCCTTCGCCGATCAGCTCGCGGTTGCGCGTCCATACCTGCAGCTTGCGAGACTCCCCATCGACGCTCAGGCGCGTCTCCCGGGCCTTCACGAAGCCCATCGGCTTGAGGAACGAGGATACCCCGCGCCCCTTGAGCCCAGCGCCCATGCCGCGGCGATCCAGCTCGGTGCGGAAGGAGGACCAGATCAGCGTGTCATAGCTGATAGACGGGTCGCGACCCAGCTCCAGCATCTCCTCCAGCAGCTGGCGCTCTTCCGACTTGGCGTCCTCGGCCATCACCGCCTTGAACTCCGTGTTGGGCGCACGCCCGTTCGGCTTGTAGTGGGCGCTGAATTCGTATTCGTTGAAGAACTCCAGGAACTGGTGCGGCCGCTCGGCGATGTGATCCCAGAGCTCGCTGACGTAGTCGGAGCCTTCCTCGGCGACACGCTTCTCACGCCATTCGATGACCTCCTGGTTGTTCAGGAAGCGGGTGAACAGCACCAGAAAGCGCGTGTTGTCCTCCTCCATCGGCAGGCAGTCTTCGAAGTTCGTCGTCAGGTACATGTTGCAGAAGTTGCGCTCGGTGACGACATCCTTCTGCATGCGGCGGATCGGCGTTTCGTCGTTGGTGATCACCGGCTTGATCTTGTTGAGGACGTAGTAGCCCTCTTTGCCCGGCAGCTTCACTTCCTCGACCACGCACAGCAGGCGCTCGTAGGACCAGCCATTGAACTTCTCGGTGAGCTGTTCCGAACCGATGATCGCAGTGTTGTGGCGGCCGAGCATCTGGCGCAGCAGCTTGGCCAGAAGCGATTTACCCTCGTCCTCGCAGCCCTTGATCAGCAGCGCATACTTGAGCTTGCGACCCGGATGGCGCACGCAGTGGGCAATGAAGTCCAGCAGCATGCCCTGGTGCACCGGATTGGGTAGCAGGTCGGCGATCAGCCGCTTGAGCAGCTTGACCCCTTTCTTGCCCTTGTAGCCGCCGGTTTCAACGTGAGCGCGCCGGTATGTGTTGACGCACAGCAGCCCGTCTTCGTTGAACAGCGCCGGCTGATCCGGGTTGAACTTGGTCCAATAGGGCATTGGCAGCGAGAAAATCTGCGTGGCGACATCGAAGGCGGTGATCTTCGTCAGACCCATGTCGCCCGAGCCGAACTGATCGCCGGCTTCCCGGTTGTAGCGGCCGTTGAAGCCCTCCTTGCTCAGCACTTCCTTCGTGTCCAGATTCAGGAATTTGTTCTCGCTGGTGACGTAGACCCAATCCTTCAGCCACTTCGGCAGCGGCTGATCGCTCATCTGGTCGCGCAGGTTCTCAACCGTCGGCGCCAGCATCTTGCGTGCGGTTGCCTTGGTGATCTTCTGATCTGCCAGCTCGGCGAATTTCGCCTGCACATCCGGTGCAACCAGGTCGCGATGTAGGTCACGGAAATCGGTAGTCGGGAAGGCGCGGATGATCTCCAGGCGCCGCTCCAGATCATCCAGGCTGGTCGCCTTCGCGATACTCCGACGGACCTTGCGCAGCACGTCCTCGATCGTTGGTGCCTTCTTTTCCGGCTTCTCAGCCGGTGGTGCACCGATCAGGTCGTCGAAGTCGTCGTCCGTGGCTGCGGCGGCGACCGGCTCGTCTTCATCTTCATCCTCGTCATCGAGTTCGCCGAGAATCTGCAGCATTCCCGCGTTCCGCTCGGTCTCGATTTCGGCTTCAACCTGCGCCAGCGCCTCGCGCACCGCCTCCTGCTTGAGCATGAAGTCGACCATGGCCTTGTACGACGGCCACTCGACCGGGGATAGCCCTGCGGTGTCGTAGTCCTCATCCAGATGGCGGAAGAGATGGATGCGTCCCAGATCGAAGGTGTTGTGCTGGCCGACCGCCGGATCGGAGCCGTGGTCGGACTGGATGAAGGCGTCATCGTAGACCCGCACGCTCGGTGCGCCGGTCGCATTGACGTAGGCGTAGCGCTCGCCGTGGGCAGTGTATTTGTCGTCCAGGAACGTCGAGATGAAGGTGTGCGGATCGAACGCGCGGTGCACCGCGGTGATGATCGGCGCCTGGGCCTTTTTCTCTTCCGGGTGAGTCATGCACCGGCCGGCGACGTACTCGCTAACCTTTTCCTTTGCGCGCTTCGGCCAGGTTTCGGCGTCGTCGGCCGGGTACTGTGCCAGCGCGATGTCCGGATCGAAGAAGTCACCCTCGACCAAGGCGAACTCGTAGGGCTGGTCGCTGCTGACGGATGGGAAGTACATGCCCTGGGCTGGCGTGTAGCTCTCACGGGCCACCGCCTCCATCTTTCCATCGAGCATCTGCGCCAGCGCGCGAGCGACAGGCTCGTACTCGGCCGGGGCCACGTCACGAGCGAGCGGAACCAGAATGCGCAGCTTCGGCGTGGTCTCGGAGTGCGACCTGGTGGTGTGCACCAAGTGGGCGATCCCGCTGAACGCCGACAGTGTGCCGATCAGGTTGAATTCGTCCCAGATCGCCTCGCAGTGGTCGTCCAGGTCGAGGTTGACGATCGAGCGTGACACCAGGCTGCTGTCGCTGCGCTTCCCATCGGAGCACAGGCCGCCAAAGAACAGGCCGGTGTTCTTGCTGCGCGCCCGGTCCTTTGGGCTCATGGCCAGGTATTGCTCGGTGCTGATTTTGCGCCGTACCGGTTCACGGAAAAGCTCCGCGATCTCGTCGAATGTGCCCTCAAGGCTTACCAGCTCCCCGCGCTCTGCCGCGGTTGTGCGGCCATAGCTGAGCTGTCGGTTTCGCGCGCTCATGCGACTTTCTCCACGCGACGTTGGCTGAGCTTGAGTTCGAGGAGTTCGAGCTGGGCGTCAGGGATCGACGGCTCGTTGCGGCTACGCCACATGCGAACCGTCTTCTTGCTGCGCGAGAGGAGGGCGGCCACGTCGCCGATGCTGACGCCGTGCTGCGCCATTAGCGCGCGAAGGCGCTGTGTTTTCGGATCGAGCGTCACGCTACACCTCGGTTGGCCCTAGTTTTAGGGCAGAATACGGTTGCCGAGATGAAGATTCAACCAATGGTTGCTTTTACGATCGTAAGAACACGTAATCGTGGAAGTCGCTGAATGAGACTCTGCCGTCGCCGATCTCAACCAGTTTGCGGACGTACTTTGCCGGCACCGATTTGTCTTTGATCCAGCGATAGACGTACTGGTTGCTCAAGCCGAGATGCTTGGCCAGGACCGGAATGCTCCGTTTACCCTCGCTATCAGGCGGGCAAGCCTTCAGCAGTAGGTCCTGCAGAGGGCCGAGCTCCTTGTAGCGGCTGATGTCGTCGAGGTCCATGTCGCGTGTGCCCATTCATCTATTTGTAGAATTGTCGGCATTCTAGGTAGCGCTCCGAGACCGGCGCAAGGCGAAATCGACGACGGCCGTGTCAATGCGCATCAAGTGGTGGTATTCAACCAACAGTTGACATGACGAAAATGGATGGTGTTCAATTGCCGTCACTGAAGCGAACACGCAGCAGCCGACTCACCATCCAGGAGCAAGTGAACATGCAGGTAACCCTCGACATCAGCGACAAGTTCGCGAACGCCATCAACGGTCTTTCCGAAGCGATCCGCTTTGCCAGCGGCGCTACGACAGCCGCAGCCCAGGAAGTGGGTAAGTCTGCTGCTGCCGCCGTCACCGACGCTGGTAAGACCGCCGAGTCGAAAGCCGAATCCGGCCCGATCTTCTGGGCCGACAACAGCACCGGTTACTTCGGCAAGGTGGCCAACGAGGCCGAATACGCTGCCAAGAAGGCCGAAGCCGACGGCGTCTACAAGATCACCGAGAGCATCTACAACGAGAAGCAGGCGGCGCTGAAGGAAAAGAACGCGGCTGATGCCAAGGCCAAGAAGGCGGCTGACGCCAAGGCCAAGAAGGAAGCTGACGCCAAGAAGGGTGCCGAGTCGACCACCGAGAAGAAGGGTGCCGAGCATCCGCCGGTCGAAGCGCTCGTCGAGGTCTTCGCACGCTACCTGCCGAAGGACCTGGACAAGGAAACCCGCGCCGAGCGCGCCAAGTTCGTCAAGCCGTTGCTGGAGCGTTTCGGCGCCGCCCGTGCAAGCGAGCTGCTGCCCGAGCACCGCGCGCTGGCCATGAATCTGGTCGAGCGCAAGATGGCCGGTGAAGACATTGATCCGACCAGCGCCGATTTCGCTGAAGTCTGCGCTCAAGCTGAAGACGACCTGGTCTGAACCAACCGGTGAGGGGGCCTTCGGGCCTCCCTTTGGAGAGGGCAAGGTGACTGCACACCAACCAATAGATCGCACCCCGATCGCAGCTGCCATCGCCGCGCATCACCGGCTGAGCCCATCGGATGCCGAAGGGTGGATGGTCTGTCCGGGCAAGCCGCGGATGGAAGAGCGCTTCCCCGAGGAGAGTAGTGAGTTCTCCAGCGAAGGTACCGCAGCACACACCGTGCGCGAGCGTTGCCTGAATGAAGGAATCGATGTCGACGCTCTGGTTGGCGAGAAGATCGAGGCCGATGGGCTGTTCTTCGAGGTGACTGACGAGTGGGTGCGCTGGCTGCAGCCTGGTATCGACCGCATCCGCGAGGCGAAAGCTGAATGGGTCTTTGAACACCGGGTCGAGATGGACCCGTGGATCGAAGGTGGCTTCGGGACGCTGGATGCCGGCGGCATCTCTGACGACCTGATCACCATCGACGACCTGAAATTCGGCCGCGGTGTGACCGTAGATGCTGAGCGCAACAAGCAGATGATGATCTACGCGCTCGGTTTCTGGATGAACTACGCCAGACACCGAACGAAGGCCACACGCTTCCTGTTGCGCATCGACCAACCGCGTGTCTCCGGTGGAGGCAGTGAGTGGTACACCACGCTCGACGAGCTTTTGGTGTTCGCCGAGGAGGTCGCTGCTGCGGCAATCGCCACGCTGGACCCGGATGCGCCACTTAAACCGAGCCCGAAAGGGTGCCGATTCTGCCGGGCAGCACGCAACTCGGCCTGCTACGCGCTGGATCAATTCGTCCTCGACTTGCTGGGTATCGACCTAGAGAGCCTGGACGCCGACCGCAGGAGGAAACCTGAATTGACTGCACACGCGAGCCTCACCCCTGAGCGCCGCAGCTACGTGCTGGAGCACAAGTCGCTGATCACCAGCTGGGTCAACAACCTGCATGCCGCGGCGCTGGACGATGCGCTCAAAGGGTTGCCTGTTCCTGGGTTCAAGGCTGTCGCCACGCTCGGTGATCGCACCTGGGTCAACGAAGCTGAGGCGGAAGAGTTCTGGAAGGCCAAGATGCCAGCCAAGGCCATCTACACGCAGCGGCTGAAAAGCCCAGCACAGATGGAGTCGGCCGCCGGTACGCGCAACTGGAAGGCTGCCCAGGAGTTAATCCATCGGCCGGAAGGCAAGCCGGCACTGGTACCGGAAAGCGACAAGCGCGAGGCGCTGATCCCAATCCTCAGCCTGCTGGACGATCTGGACGACGATGACGACCTGGTCGCTGCTGACGAGATTCAACCTGAAGTCGATGAATTCGACGATCTGATCTGACCGAGGAAACACAACATGGCAACTGCACGTCCCGATATCGCCGTACTGAAAAACGTCCGCCTGTCCTTCCCGAAACTGTTCAAGGCCGAGAAGTCCACCGACACCTCGGCGCCCAAGTTCAGCGCTGCATTCCTGATCGATCCGGAGACTGCCGAGGGCAAGGCGAACATCAAAGCCATCAACGCTGCCATCGAGCACGTCAAGGGCAAGACCTGGGCGGACAAGGCTGAGAAAATCTTCAACAACATCGAGTGGGACCGTAAGCCGCTGCGCGACGGTAACAAGGCTACCAATGCCGAGGGTGATGTCTACGCGGGCTACGAGGACATGATGTACGTCCAGGCCAGCTCGCCGGAAAAGCGCCGGCCGCAGGTCCTCAAGCGCGACAAGAGCCCGACCGTCGAGGAAGACGGCATTATCTACGGCGGCTGCTATGTGGATGCTGTTGTCAGCGTCTACTCGGTCACCGACAAGGACAAGGGTGGCAACGGTGTGTTCGCGTCCATCGAGCTGGTGCGCTTCCGTCGCGACGGTGAGCCGTTCGGCGCCGGCGCTGTCGATGCCGACGACTACCTCGACGATCTGGACGACGAAGACGACGACATGATCTGAGTCAAACCCCGCAGAAAGGGCGCTTCGGCGCCCTTTTTTTCCACCAATGGGTGAGTATTCAACCAATGAAAGTGAAGAAGCTAGAGGGTATGCCGGCCATGACTATGCGTACTGAGCCGAGCCGCTGTGAACTACTGGCTGCGTTTGAGGATGTAGGGCACACCGTTCGCTGGCTGCCGGGTCTAGGGGGGCGCGCGATTGGAGAAGTGACTTGCCAGAATACACAAGGCTATCTCCAGGTGGGTTTCAAGAAGGAGCGTTGGCTAGTTCATCGCCTGCTTTGGATTATGCGCAACGGGTCGATCCCTTATGGCTACCGGATCGATCATATAGACGGTAACAAACTCAATAACCAGCCTAGCAACATGAGACTGGCCACCCTGGCTGAAAACGCCAGAAACGCCTTACTCCGCTCCGATAACACCTCAGGAGTTAAAGGTGTCCAGTGGTACAAGCGTTACGGGAAGTGGATGGCGATTATTTGCGTAAACGGGCGGAACCGGAATTTAGGTTATTTCGCGGACAAGTTGAATGCTGAGAACGCGGTTAAAGCTGCGAGGCTTCGTCTCCATCGCGAATTCTCGAATAATGGTGTTGGTTCATCGCATGAATACTAAAAAAACAGTGGTACTCGATGTGGAGACGTATAGGGACTATTTCGAAGTCGGCGTGCGCAACATCGAGACGGGCAACACGCTCGTGTTTGAGCAGTACGATGGGGTGAGCCTCGATCGCGAACTGCTCGCCAAGGTGCTCCGGCTCTGCCAGATCATCACGTTCAACGGGGCGACCTACGATATCCCGATGGTCTACTACGCGCTGCAGGGGGTGAGCAACATCCAGCTCAAGCGCGCCAGCGATGCAATCATCCAGCAGAACCTCAAGCCTTGGGAGTTCGAGCGCACCTTCGGCGTCCGCATCCCCAAGATCGACCACATCGACCTGATCGAGGTGGCGCCCGGGCAGGCCAGCCTAAAAATCTACGGCGGCCGGGTCCATACCCAGCGCATGCAGGACCTGCCGGTGGAGCCTGACGCCTCGATCACCCCCGAGCTTCGCCCGCAGCTGGTCTCCTACAACGGCAACGACCTGAACGCCACCAAAGACCTGCGCACCGGGCTGATCAAACAGCTGGAGCTGCGTGAGCGGATGTCCGAAGAGTACGGCATGGACCTGCGCTCCAAGTCCGATGCCCAGATTGCCGAGGCGGTGATCAAGAGTCAGCTGGAGCGGCTGAGCGGTGTGCGCCCTGAGCGGCCGAAGTTCCCGGCCGGCACCAGCTTCAATTATCGGGTACCGGATTTCATCAGCTACACCACGCCCGTGATGCTCGAAGTGTTGGAGATGGTGCGCAACGCGAAGTTCGTCGTCGAGAGCAACGGCAGCGTGGCGATGCCTGATGAGCTCTCTGATGCAAAGGTCGTGATGGGTGGCTCGATCTACCGCATGGGGATCGGCGGGCTGCACTCCAGCGAAAGCTCGGTCACCCATATCGCCGACGACGACACCCTTCTGATCGACCGCGACGTGGCCAGCTACTACCCGGCGATCATCCTCGGTCAGGGCCTGTACCCCAAGCACCTCGGACCCGCCTTTCTCAAGGTCTACAAGTCGATCGTCGACCGGCGCCTGGCAGCCAAGCGTGCTGGCGACAAGGTCACCGCCGACTCGCTGAAGATCACCATCAACGGATCGTTCGGCAAGTTCGGCTCCAAGTGGTCGTGCCTGTATTCGCCGCACCTGATGATCCAGGTAACGATCACCGGCCAGCTGGCGTTGCTGATGCTCATCGAGATGATCGAGGGGGCCGGCATCTCCGTGGTCAGCGCCAACACCGACGGCGTAGTGATCAAGTGCCCGAAGGATCATCTGGACGACCTGAACGCAATCGTCGCCGAATGGGAGCGCCGCACCACGTTCGAGACCGAGGAAACGCAGTACAGCGCGCTCTACAGCCGCGACGTGAACAACTACATCGCTGTGAAGACCGACGGCAAGGTCAAGCTCAAGGGCGCCTTCGCCGAACCCGGTCTGCAGAAGAACCCCGCCAACCAGATCGCGATCCAGGCAGCAGTCGACGCACTGACCAAGGGTGTGCCGGTGGAGGCCACGCTGGCGGCCTGCAAGGACATCACCAAGTTCGTGACGGTGCGCCAGGTCAACGGCGGGGCGGTATATGGGCACTGCGAGTTCGACCCCAAGGCCAAGGTCGCCGAGAAGAAGGCTGTCTTGGAGCGCGAGGGCTGGTTCGAGTGGCCGGAGCCGGGGACCTGGACCAACGAGGATTACACGCTGGCGCTCAGCCGAGACGAAGCCTACAAGCACGTCACCCAGGCACAGCTGAAGAACGCGCGGTACCTCGGCAAGGCCGTGCGCTGGTACTACGGCATCGGCGAGACCCGGGACATCCGCTACAAGATCAACAGCAACACCGTTTCCCGGTCTCGCGGCGCAGTGCCGCTGATGGACCTACCCGAGGAGTTCCCCACTGACGTGGACCTGAGCTGGTATGCGCGCGAGGCCGTCTCGATCATGCGCGACGTTGGCCATCCAGCCTACCAGTGGGACGCAAAGCTGGACCATCTGATTTGACTGCGTTTTCAACCACCTAGTGAGTATTCAACCAATGATCGAGAGCCCAATTGAGGACTTGGTATGCGAGAGAGCCGAAGCTGCCGGCTGGATCGTCCGGAAGCTGCGCTGGATCGGCCGGCGCAACGGCATGGACCGCTTCTTCCTGAAAGAGGGGCGCATCGTGCTGATTGAATTCAAGCGTCCGGACGGCAAGCCGCGGGCCACTCAGCAGCGTGAGATCGACCTGTTCCGTGCGGCCGGCGCCGAGGTGCATGTCGTAGACGTGCCGACAGCCGCTCTGCGTATTCTGGGGGTTCCCTATGCGTAAGCTCGATGACCTGCGGCACAGCCAGCTGGTGGGCGTGAAGAAGATCGTCGAGAACCCTGCGTGCATGCTGGGGATGGCGATGGGGCTGGGGAAAACCGGCACAGCGCTGACAGCGTTCCGCGAGCTGCTGGACACCTTCCAGGTCACCCACATCCTGGTGATCGCGCCGCTGCTGGTGGCCGAGGAGACCTGGCCCGATGAGATCGATGCGTGGGAGCACACCAGCGTGCTCGACTACGAGGTGTTGACCGGTCCACCTGACCGGCGTGAGCAGCGCGCCCGTAGGCTGCCCGAGATCAGCATTATCAACACCGAGAACGTCGGCTGGCTGGTCGAATTCTGGGGAGATGACTGGCCCTACGACTTGGTGTGCATCGACGAAATCTCGCGTTTCAAGAATCCGTCGAAGAAGACCAAGCCAACCAAGGTGGCGGTTCAGAAAGCCATGGACGAAGCGATGCGCGAGCTGCCGAAAGGGCTGACGGACGAGCAGATTGACGCCGCGGTCAAGAAGGCGGTCAAGAAGGTGAAGGGTAATCCGACCCGGTTCGGGGCGCTGTGCAGCGTGCGCAAGCGCATCCTGCGTGTCATCGGGCTCACCGGAACCATGTCGCCCAACGGCCTGTTGGACATCTGGAGCCAGTTCTATCTGCTGGATCAGGGCGAGCGACTGTATGGCAGCTTCAACCAGTACCGCACTCGCTGGTTCGATAGCGACTACATGGGCTACCGCTATACACCGCGGCCGGGTGCGTTTGAGCAGATCGTCGAGCGCATTCAGGACATCACCCTGAGCATGAAGACGGAGGATTACGTCGACATGCCGCCGGTCATCCACAACACGATCCGTGTGAAGCTGCCACCGAAGGTGATGGCCCAGTACCGCAAGTTCGAGAAGACCATGCTGCTCGAAGAGCATGACATCGAGGCGGTGAACGAGGGTGTGCTGACCGGCAAGTTGCTGCAGCTGGCCAACGGCTCGGTCTACGACGAGGACGGCAACGTCATCGAAATCCACTCACTGAAGCTCGATGCCCTGGACAGCGTGATCGAGGAGGCCAACGGGGCGCCGGTTCTGGTCGCCTACAGCTACCAGTTCGACCTGGAGAAGCTGCGCAAGCGCTACCCGAAGGCTGAGGTCGTCGGCGAGGCGCCGAACCTGCAGAAGCGCTGGAACAACGGCGAAATTTCCATCCTGCTGGCGCACCCGCAGTCCGCTGGTCACGGATTGAACCTGCAGTACGGTGGTTGCATCACCGTCTGGTACGGCCTCTGCTGGAGTCTCGAATACTACCAACAGTTGAATAAGCGTCTTCACCGTCCAGGCCAGAAGGAAACGGTTGTAATTCACCATATCGTTGCCGAGGGTACGGTCGATGAGCGGGTAATGACCGTTCTGCCTGAAAAAGATGCACTCCAAGACGCGCTCGTCGAGGCGACGAAGTACAGGGAGGTAGTGTGACCTGGCGGTCAATATCCCCCTTTCTGTTGAATGTTTGTCAATTTACGCAAAAAAGAATTGACACCGTTGTTGGATAGTTCAACATCAAGTCAACAGATAGTTGAATAGCGGTTTCGGCCACCGAGTGCTACCGCGCGTGTGGCCGACACGCTGTCGATAAACCCGAAGGAGGGGGAAAACCATGGCCGATTTAGGATTCGCCAACCGGCTGAAGGTGGCATGCGACGGCAACAGTCGAGTTCCGACATTCGGCAAAGGCCGCCAGACATGGCTCAAGGATGAGATGGGTGTGAGCGCCGAGGCCGTGCGCAAGTGGTTCGCAGGTTCGCGTCCGCGCCCCAGCATGATGGGTAAGCTCGCCAAGGTTCTCGGTGTTGACGAATCGTGGTTGGCGCTGGGCATCACGCCCAACATGGAAGTGAAAGAGCGTAAGCAGCACAGCGCCCAGATGGCCGGTGCAGTTAACGTTTTCATGGGACTTGTGCAGCTCAATGGCGGCACCTGCGCCTTCCCAGCCGAGGGTGATCCCCTGGCTGAGTTCGTCAGTTTTCACAGCATCCGCGAGGGTACCCAGACCTATTACCATGTTGCGACCGCGCAAACAGTGGAGGCTGGCCTGTTACGCTTCTATATTCCCAACGAATACGAGCGTTGCGCTGTGATCGGTGCAATCCCGAAAGGTCCGTTCGACATACGCTTCATTCACATGCCTCACGATCTCATCGAGAAACACGGCGTGCGCCGTGGCGGCTACCTGGCCGTTGAAGTGAAGGAGTCGGGCACGCACTACTATACGGGCGAGGATCGCTGGAAGCTGGTCACCGACAAGCACTGAGTCGAATATCGCGTCGACAGGTTCCGCGGCCACAAGTACGGTTGGTTGAGTATTCAACCGTGAGTGGCGCCATGAGCAAGCAGATCGACAACATCATCGCAGCGGTCATCGACGCAGAGGGCCGGTATTCGAATCACAAGTCCGACCGCGGCGGTGAGACGATGTACGGGATCACCCGTGCCGTCGCCCGCGCCAACGGCTACCAGGGTGACATGCGCGACATGCCGCGAACCCTGGCCGAGCACATCTACCGCAACCGCTTCGTCGTCGAGCCCAGGTTCGATAAGGTGCTGCTGCGCTCCACGCTCATCGGCGAGGAACTGGTCGACACCGGAGTGAACATGGGGCCGCACCGAGCCGCTGAGTTCCTGCAGCGCTGGTTGAATGGCTTCAATTTACCGGGCAGCGGTTATGACGACCTGTTCGTGGATGGCCGCATTGGCGATATCAGCCTCAACGCGCTCGATCGTTTCCTCGCGAAGCGTGGCCGGGAAGGCGAGGGGGTCCTGCTTCGTGCCCTCAACTGTACCCAGGGCAACCGGTACCTCGAACTCACCGAGCACGACTCTGACCAGAGGACATTCCTCTACGGCTGGGTCCGCGCCCGTGTCGTGATCTGAGATTCAACCAATAGTTGAATAGTCACTCGTGCGGTTGGTACGATGGCGCCTTTACGAGCCTCATGCGAGCAGTGTTATGGCGCGTGCCTACTACAACGAAATCGACAAGCAAGCTGCCCAGTGGCTCCGCAACCTTATCGCCCGAGGTCTGATCGCCCCAGGCGATGTCGATGAAAGGAGCATCAGCGATGTCTCTCCAGACGATCTGCGCGGCTACACCCAGTGTCACTTCTTCGCCGGTATCGGTGTCTGGTCATACGCCCTACGACGAGCTGGTTGGGACGATTCCCGTCCAGTCTGGACCGGTTCCTGCCCGTGCCAGCCTTTCAGCAGCGCAGGCGCGCAAGAAGGGTTTGCTGACGAGCGGCACCTATGGCCAGACTTCCATTGGCTCATCCAGCAGTGCCGCCCTCCAGTCCTCTTTGGAGAGCAGGTTGCAGGCAAGGCTGTCGAGCCTTGGGTCGACCTTGTACAAGCTGACCTGGAAGCCCTGGGTTACGCCTTCGGGGGTGTCCCGTTTCCGTCTGCGGGCGTCGGTGCTCCGCACATCCGTGACAGATTGTTCTGGGTGGCCGACAGCGACAGCGTCGGATTCGCGGGGCTTACCGGGGTATCGCAAGGACGGCGCGCCGAAGCCGGAACTGACAGCAGTTGCTCAGTTCGCCTCTTGGGCAACGCCTTCAGCTCGAGACTGGAAGAGCGCATCCGCCTCCACGGAGTTCCTGGAGCAGAGGCTGGAGCAGAGGCTGGAGCAGAGTCGGGGGAAGCCTCTGAGCGAGCAGGCATTCACGTTGGTGGGCTGGCAGACGCCAACGGCAAATACTCCCGGAGGGACGCCGGATCAGGCGCTAGCACGGAAGGAGAAGGTCAGCTGCGGAAACTCGGTGACATGCCTGCCACACCAAGTGCAACTGATAGGCCCGGCGCGGTTAACGGTATCTGGCGAGATGCTGACTGGCTCAGCTGCCGGGACGGAAAGTGGCGGCCAGTTGAATCCGGCACATTCCCGCTGGCTCATGGGGCTGCCAGCCGAGTGGTGCGATTGCGCGCCTACGGAAACGCGATCAACGCGGAAGCGGCGACCCAGTTCATCGGCGCGTTCCTCGACATCGAGCGTGGAGTTGGACGAGCTGATCTGATCGAGCTTGATCCTTTGATCTAGGTTTCAACCGTTGGTTGATTATTCCGGAGATAACCATGGCCCCAAAAACGGCGCCCAAGAGACGCGGCAGACCACCAAAGGCCAAGCCTCCGGTCGAGATCGATGACGACGACCTGATTGGCTCGGTGCCGGCTGCAGATGAGGAGTCATTGGAACCGATCAGCACCGCCCTGGCGGATGTCTACGGCGGCGTTAGCGCCAGCTGGCTCGCCCAGGTTTTCGGTCACGACAAGAACACCATCGCCAAGAAGCTCGCCAGCGCCGGCTGCGAAGTCGTTGGCCGTCGAAACGGCGGGCCGCTGTACCGCATCCCCGACGCAGCCGCGTATCTGGTGAAGCCCAAAGTCGATCTCGTCGCGTATATCAAGACGCTGCGCCCGAATGACCTGCCGCCGATGCTCAACGATGCCTACTGGTCGGCGATGATCAAGCGGCAGAAGTGGGAGGAAAACGCCCGCGATCTCTGGCGCAGCGAGGATGTGCTGAAGGTGTTCGGTGACCTTGCCATCTCGTTCAAGACGACGGCCAACCTCTGGGTGGAGGAGGTGGAGCGGATCGAGGGCCTGACGCCTGAACAGCGTCTGCTGATCACCCAGCTCACTGACCGCTTGCTGGAGAACGTCTACCACCTGATGGTGGAGGCGCCGAAGAGCGGCAAGACGCTACCGTCGATCGCGGAAGAGGGTGCTGCCCCAGAGGGCAGTGAGGGCTCCTCCGAGTGATCTTCGAATCCCTTGAGCAGATGATCGCAGCGTCTGCCGGTGGCATCCGACCTCCAGAACGCCTGACGGTCGCCCAGGCGGCCGAGCGGTCACGCTACCTCAACAACCCTGGCAGCTACGTCGGCTTCTGGGACAACAGCATCGCCCCGTATCTGGTCGAGCCCATGGAGGTGCTGACCAGCTTGGAATACCTCGGCATGATCTTCGCCGGCCCGGCCCGGACGGGGAAGTCTGATATGTTCTTCAACTGGCTGTGCCATACGGCGATCTTCGATCCCGCGGACATGATGCACGTCCTGATGACGCAGAACGTCGCTCGCGACTGGAGCCAGAAGGACCTTCGCCGGGCCTTTCGCCATTCGAAGGAGCTGGGCAAGACAGTTGCGCCCGGCCGGCAGAACCAGTCCACCCACTCGATCCGCTTCCTGTCAGGCATGCACCTTCTGGTCAAGTGGCCGACCATCAGCGAGCTCTCGGGTAAGACCGTGGGCCGCAACTGGATTTCAGACTATGACCGCATCGACGAATCCATCGACGGGGAAGGTAACGCCTACGACCTGACTGCCAAGCGCGGCCAGACATTCCGCCGCAACGCGATGACCGTTGCCGAGTCGAGCCCGGGCTACGAGATCGAGGACCCCAAGTGGGTACCGAAGACTCCGCATGAGGCGCCGCCGACGAAGGGTATCCTCGCGCTGTACAACCGTGGTGACCGTCGCCGCTGGTACTGGAAGTGCCCTCACTGCAGGAATCCGTTCGAGCCCGATTTCAAGCTGCTGCACATTCCTGATTCGAAGGATCACGTCGAGGCCGCCGAGGCGACCGTAATGGTGTGCCCACACTGCGCCGGCATCATCTGGCATGACGGCAAGGATGGCGTGCCCGGCAAGAACGAGTTGAACCAGATCACCGAGGGTAATGCCCGGTGGGTTCGCGACGGTGAGATATGGGTGCCGCGGGAGAACCGGGTCGAAGGTTTGCCCTTCCGCTCCGACATCGCCAGCTTCTGGATGAAAGGGCCTGCTGCCGCGTTCACTACCTGGCGCGATCTGGCGCTGAAATACCTGAAGGCGGACGAGGAGTATGAGCGCACCGGAAGCCAGGAGGCGCTGAAGACCACGGTCAACACCGACCAGGGACTACCGTTCCGGCCGAAGGGTTTGGACGAGGGGCGCCTTTGGGAAGACGTGAAGGCCATGGCGCGCGATCTCGGCGAGAAAGTGGTGCCGGAGGGGGTGCGCTTCCTGGTGGCCGCTGTCGACGTGCAAGGTGGTCGCTTCGAAGTCCAGGTCATGGGCTTCAGCGAAGGCGGGGACATCACGGTCATCGACCGCTTCGCTATCAAGAAGTCCGATCGCAAGGACGAGGACGGTGAGCGCGAGTGGGTGAAGCCTGCGTCCTATGTCGAGGACTGGAAGCTGCTCATCGACCAGGTGATCCTCAAGACTTACCCCCTGGCTGATGGCTCCGGCCGGCACATGTCGATCAAGGTCGTGGGCTGCGACTCGGCGGGTAAGGGTGACAAGAAGAACGACAGCTCGACGACCAAGAACGCCTACCTGTTCTGGCGGATGCTGCGCGACTCGGATGGCAGCGAGTTCCCGGCAGGGCTGCATAACCGCTTCAGGCTGCTCAAGGGCGGCTCCAACAAGACCGCACCGCGGGTGCAGATCAGCTATCCGGATTCCGAGCGAAAGGACCGCAGTGCCGGCGCGCGAGGCGAGATTCCGGTGCTGATGATCAACACGCTGGCCCTCAAGGACCAGCTGAACGTTATGCTCGATCGCACGAGTGCCGGCGGCGGACGGATCAATATGCCCGACTGGCTCCCTGACTGGTGGTTCGCCGAGATGGTGGCCGAGGTGCGCAATGCCGACGGCTGGGTGAAGAAGTCGCCGCGAAACGAAGCGTGGGACTTGCTGGTGTACGCCATTGCGCTGTCGCTCTATCGCCCGATCAAGATCGAGCACCTGGACTGGAACAACCCACCGGGATGGGCTGCAGAGTGGGGCGACAACGACCTGGTCTTCTTCCCCGAGGAGCGCAAGGCCGGTGTGATCGCTGAACCGAAGGGGCAAACTCTGGAAGAGTTGGCGGCTCTGCTCGCTTAGCGAATCAACTTTCGGTTTTATATACGACCGATGGTTGATACGATTCGGCCGAACAGAACCGTATTCGCCGTCGGGGGCCGCATGGCTGTAGACCTGCAACGTCAGTTGGAAGAAGCCGAGCAGGCATATCACAGCCTGATGACCGGCCAATCCGTCGCCGAATTCCGCGACCAGAACGGCGAGCTGATCCGCTACACCCCGGCCAATGCCTCAAGGCTGCTCGGCTACATCCACTCGCTGAAGTCGCAGCTGGGGCTCATTCCAGCTGGCTCCGTCGGCCCAGGGAGGGTCTGGTTCTGATGGACCTTTCCGCCATGGATTATCTCGACCCCCTGATCGGTGAGCTGCCGGTCAGGGAGATGGCTGCGCGGGGCGCCTACGATGCGTCCAGCCACCATTCGCGTGAGCTGTCGTTGTGGTCGTCCCCGCTGCAGTCCGCTGACATGGACATCCTCCCGGACAAGCTGGTGATGGATTCCCGTGTGCGCGACACCCTGCGCAACGACTCCTATGTCCAGAACGGCGCGACGATCCAGAAGGATTCCATCGTCGGCGAGATGTTCCTGCTCAACAGCAAGCCGAACTACAAGGTGCTGGGGCTGGATGAGGTCTGGGCGGAAGAGTTTCAGGAGGAGGTCGAAGCCAAGTTCACTCTATACGCCGAGTCGATCCGAAATTTCCCGGACGCAGCCCGCAAGTTGACACTCACCGGGATGGTCCGCCTGGCGGTTGGCATCCATGCGATGGCCGGCGAGGTCCTGGCGTCGGTTGAATGGATGCGCAACGGCTACCGTCCGTACCGCACTGCGCTGCAGATGCTGGACCTTGATCGGCTGAGCAACCCTCAAGGCGAGATGGACAGCCCAACCCTGCGCGGCGGCGTGCAGCGGGACAAGTTCGGTGCACCCATCGGCTACTGGATTCGCCAGGCACATCCGAGCGACTGGATGAACCCGGACGGCTACAGCTGGAAGTTCGTTCCGGCCACTCGTGGTCAGGTCACCGGCAATCCCGGCTGGGACCGCCCGCAAATGATTCACATCGTCGATCAGTGGCGCCCGGATCAGAGCCGCGGCGTCGCCAGCATGGTCTCCGCGCTGAAAGAGATGCGGATGACCAAGAAGTTTCGCGATGTCGTGCTGCAGTCGGCGGTGCTCAATGCGAGCTATGCGGCCAGCATCGAATCCGACCTGCCCAGTGATGTGGCGCTGGCACAGGCCGGCGGCGGCGACCCGCAAGCGCTGACCGGCTTTGCCAATACCTACCTCGGCGAGGTGGCCAAGTACGTCGGCGGGTCGCGCAACATCCGCCTCGATGGCGTCAAGGTGCCGGTGTTCTACCCGGGCACCAAGATGAAGCTGCAGAACGCCGGCACGCCCGGTGGCGTCGGTTCCGACTTCGAGGCGTCGATGCTGCGCTACATCGCAGCGTCCCTTGGGGTCAGCTATGAGCAGCTGTCGAAGGATTACAGCAGCGCCAACTACTCGAACCTGCGTGCGGCCATGGCTGAGACCGGCAAGCGCATGCGAGTGCAGAAGCGCCAGGTCGCCGACCGATTCGCCAGCACCTTCTACCGCTTGTGGCTGGAGGAGGCGATCAACTCCGGCGAGATCACTTCGCTGCCGCGCAAGGCTCCGAACTGGTACGAGGGGCTTAATCAGGAGGCTTACAGCTCCTGCGAGTGGATCGGCGCCAGCACCGGGCAGATCGATGAGCTGAAGGAAACCCAGGCTGCGGTCCTGCGTGTGAACAACGGCCTGTCCACCCGTGAGGATGAGCTGGCCAAGCTCGGCAAAGATTGGCGCGTCGTGTTCAACCAGCTGGCTCGCGAGAAGAAAGCTGCCGAGAAGCACGAGCTGGAATTCGGCGCGGACAAGTCCAGCAAGAATCAGATGAACGCCGCCAGCGGCACCCCGAGCGATACGGGCGACGGACCACGCAGCGAAGACAAAGAGGAAAAGACCGATGAGTAACCTGCTGGCCTCGCGCTTCGCGAACGCACCGGTGATGGTGAGCGACTGCAAGGCCGACTGGATGAGCAATTGCCTCGCCTCGGTATCCGCTGAGCTGAAGACGATCGAGGCTCGCGCCTCCAGCGAACCTGTCGCCCTGGCCTATGACGACTTCTGGCCGGCTGCCGACAGTTGGATGGCGCGCTACCGCCCGTACATCGTCCAGGACGGTACGCTGCTGATCCCGATCAAGGGCATGCTGCTGCACGACTTCGGCTACCAGCTTTATGACTGGGCAACCGGCTACGTCTACATCCAGAAGGCGTTCGAGCGCGGCATGGCCGACGGAAGCGTTCAGCGCATCGCCATGATTCTGAGCTCCGGCGGCGGCGAGGTAGCCGGCTGCTTCGATGCGGTCGACCGTGTCTTTGCGATGCGCGGCGAGAAACCCATCCACGCCTTCGTCAATGAGCATGCCTATTCGGCTGCATACGCTTGGGCGTCAGTCGCTGACAAGATCACGATCACCCGTACCGGTGGCGTCGGTAGCGTCGGCGTGGTCACTGCGCACATGGATGTGTCGGGGTGGAACGAGAAGATCGGCATCAAGATCACCTTCATCCATGCCGGTGAGCACAAGGTCGATGGCAATCCACACGAGCCCTTGTCCGATGTGGCCAAAAACCGGATGCAGGCCCGGATCGACGGCCTCTACAATATTTTCGTATCGACAGTGGCGCGGAATCTCGCGCTCGATGAGCAGGTGGTCCGTGACACCAAAGCGCTGACCTACAGTGCCGAGGAAGCGGTAAGCCTGGGATTCGCGCACGAAATCCGAGCCTTCGATGAAGCGCTGGCCGCCTTCTCTGGCGGACTGTCACCAACCGCAGGAGAAGAAACAATGAGCACACCGGAACAAGCCGCTGCACCCGCACAGGCTGATCTGGATGCGGCTCGCGCCGAGGGCCGGAAAGAAGGTGCCACGGCCGAGCGCGAACGCATTCAGGGGATCATGGGCTGCGACGAAGCCAAGACTCGTCGTGCCCTGGCAAACCACCTTTCGTTGAATACCGAACTGTCGGTTGATTCTGCGAAGGGCATTCTGGCTGCATCGCCCGCTGAGGACGACAAGGCCGAAGGGAATGCCGGTGGCAAGGGCAGCGCCTTTGAGCAGGCAATGGGTCAGAACAACCCCGAACTCGGCGCCGATGGCGGCGGTAACGACGAACAGGCCAGTCAGCAGACCCTGATGCAGGAATTCCGCGCGGCCAATGGCATTGAGGGCAAATAACCATGCACCAGCCTGACTACACCAAAGCCGGCATCGCCAGCTTCCAGAATGACTCCGTTGCCGGAGCAGTCGAGCTCTTCGCGGGCGACACGCCGGCTCCGGTGACCGATTTCGCGCTGCCTGGTGCAACCCTGGCCACTGCGGGCATCCCGGCGTGGACTCCGATCTTCGTTGACGCGGCCACTCGCGCGGTCACCCTGGCCGTCACCGGCTCGGCTGATCCAGCGGACGACGTGAAGCCGAACGCGATCACCGTTGCTCCGGTTCCGGCCGGTAGCCCGGCCACCACCAGCGTCCCGGTTTATAAGGCCGGATCGTTCAACATCAACGCACTGAAGTGGCCGGAATCCTTCGCCACCGAAGGCTCGAAGCTCGCGGCGTTCGATCTGGCGGCTTGCCAGATTTACGTCAAGAAGCCTTTCTACGCATAAGGAGTGCGGGGAATCATGTCTATCGAAATCAGTCCGCTCGACACCAACACGCTGCTGGGCTTCTACCGGGAAGTCCCGGCGCCGAGCAACTACTTCCGCAACCTGCTGGTGTCTTCGGTCATCAACTCTGAAGACGAGTTCATCGACTTCGAGAAGCTGGTCGAAGGTCGCAAGCTCGCGCCTCTGGTGGTCCCGACTGCCCAGGGCGTGCCGATGTACAGCGAAGCCTCGCGCATGTCCCGCGTGAAGCCGGCGTACCTGAAGCCGAAGGACCCGGTCAGCCCCGGTCGCGCTATCAAGCGTCGTCCTGGCGAAGGCATGTTCAGCCCGAACAGCATGTCCCCGCGTGGCCGCTTCATGGCGATCATCGGGGACATTCTGCGCACCCACCGCAGCGCCATCGAGCGTCGTCTGGAGTGGATGTGCGCCGAGGCTGCGATCCACGGCAAGGTGACCCTTGCCGGCGAGAACTATCCGACTACCGTCGTCGACTTCGGCCGCAATGCCGACCACACCGTCGTGCTGACTGGCGTTGCCACCTGGGACAACGTCGACGCCGATATCGTCGGTGACCTGAACACCTGGATCGAGCGCGTGCGCCGCGCTGAGTTCGGCGGCCCGGTCAACCGTGTAACCCTCGGCAAGGATGTCGTCGACCCGTTCCTGCGCAACAAGAGCGTGCGCGAGCACCTGGACACCCAGATTCGTGGTACCAACGGCGAGCTGAACATCGGCATCCGTACCGGTGAGTACAGCGAGCGTCTGGGCCGCCTGGGCAACCTTGAAATCTGGACCACCAGCGACTTCTACGAGCTGCCGCAGGGTGGCACCAAGGAGTTCATGCCTGCCAAGGGCGTGCTGTTGACCGGGCCGAACATCAACATGGTCGAAGCCTACGGCGCGATCCTGGACGACAAGGCCAACTTCAATGCGCTGCCGGTGTTCCCGAAGCAGTGGACCAACGACGATCCGGCCGTCACCTTCGTGATGACCCAGTCTTCGCCGATCGAGGTGCCGGTGAACCCGAACAACACCTTGTTCGCGACGGTGTTGGCGTAACGACAACCCTGCAGAAGGCGGCCTTGCGCCGCCTTTTGTTTCAACTCCAAGGTGAATACTCCATGAAAAAGTTGATTGCCGTTCACGAGATCGTGCGCAATGACGCGAAGGGTCAGCGCGAAACCGTTGCTCCGGGTAAGCAATTCAGCGGCTCTGACGAAGAGGCTACGTTCCTGATGGGCATTGGTGCCGCCAAGCTCGCAGCTCCGGCGGTAGAGCAGATCGCACCGGCTACCACCGACAACAGCGACAACAGCGACAACAGCGACAACAGCGACAACAGCGACAACACCAACCCGGCACGCGACCTGAGCAAGATGCTCAAGCCCGAGCTGCTGGCGATCGCTGCCGAGCTGGAGATCGAGGGTCACCAGGACATGACCGTCCCCCAGCTGCGCGAAGCCATCGAGGCCGAGGAAGCCGCGGCTGAAGAAGAGTCGATGATCTGATGAACATCCGCGAGCTGAAGCGCCGGGCTCGCCGGCAGCTGCATGATCGGATGTCCGAGCCTGCGCTTTATCTCGCGGACAGTTCTGCTGCACCAGTGGGCGTCACTGTGCGCCTGCATCTGTCGTTCAACGAAGTGGGGGAGCTGCTGCGCGGCGGTTTCTCTGAACGGCAGGAGATCACCCCGCGCATCATTTTTCTTGGCAGCCAGGTGCAGCCGCGCCACCGCGGGATCGTGGTGACGCAGGACCTAGGGGCCTATCTGATCGAAAACGACCTGCCGCCGGATGACATTACCGTCACGGCCGAGGTCAGCAAGCTCAGCCGCAACCAGGTGATCAGCTTCGGCTGGAATCCGGATGCTCAGTACATGGGACTGGTGCCACCGGAAGGCTTGTGATGGACAGCTACGTCGTCGCGGTTGAGGGGCTTTCCAGCCTCAGCGACATCCAGAATCTGGACGAGAACATCCTGCTGCGTGCCCGACAGGCGATCAACCGCACGACCGAGCGTGCCCGCACCCGAAGCGACAGGGAGATGCGTGAGCAGATCGCCTTCCCCGCGCGATACCTGAGCAGCCGCCTGATGGTGAGCAAGAAGGCGAGCGGGCGCAACCTGCAGGCGGTCATCACCGGCCGGGATCGCCCGACCTCGTTGGCACGGTTTGCCAAGAACAAGGACGTGTCCGCAGCGCGCCGGAAGGGTGGCGTATCGGTGACCGTCAGCCCAGGGCAGACGCGCTTCATGGGTGGCGCCTTCCTGATGCAACTGCGCGGCGGGAATCTGGGGTTGGCGATCCGGCTGAAGCAGGGGCAGTCCCTGCGCAACAAGCGGAAGCTGGCGAGCGCCGGCAAGGGCCTCTACATCCTCTATGGCCCCAGTGTCGACCAGGTCTTCCGCTCTGTCGCAGACGAGTACGCTGCACCCGATGCCGCCGAGTTTCTTGAACGTGAATTCCTTCGACTGATGGAGCTATGACCATGCCCGATCCATTCCGCCTGAGAGTCCTCAAGGCCCTGACTTCCGCGCTAGAGGAGATCACGCCCGCCAACGGCTACGAGTTCGACCTGAGCGGCAAGGTCTTTCGGGGGCGAGGCGTTTTCGGCGACAGCGACCCTCTGCCGTTGATCAGCATCCTCGAAGCGATTGAGGAACAGCCACAACTGTCATCTCCACCTTCAGGTGAACATTCAACTGGGTCGTGGGAGCTGCTGGTGCAGGGTTTCGTTGAGGATGATGACCTCGACAACCCAACCGACCCGGCTCACCGGTTGATGGCCGAGGTGAAGAAGCGGCTCGTTGAGGAGCGTGTGAAGCAGCGCCAATACAACATCTTGGGCATGGAAGGTCGGGTCGATGAGCTTCGGATAAGCCCTGGCGTGGTGCGCCCAGCGGACGATATTTCCGGCAAAGCCTATTTCTGGTTGAGGCTCACCCCGGTGCTGGTGGAGAATCTAGCAGACCCCTACGTTTGAACGGGGTTTCAACCAACAGTTGCATGTTCAACGTCGAGGTAGACACACATGAAGCAGAACTACACGCTTGGCCGGGGCGAGATTCACTTCGGCCAATTCAAGACCGGCACTCAAGTGCCTCGCGGCGAGCGTTACTTCGGTAACACGCCGGAGTACGGCATCACCGCCGAGCAGGAGAACCTGGACCACTATTCCAGTGACGAAGGCGTTCGCAAGAAGGACGAGTCCGTGCTGCTGCAGCTGGACTACGCCGGCAGCCTGACCACCGACCACATCTCCCCCGAGAACATGGCGATCTTCTTCCTCGGCGAGTCGATGATCCAGACGACCGTCGCTGCGACCGCACAGGCGTTCTCGTTCGAGGACATCGAGCAGGGTATGACCTACCAGCTCGGCACCAGCGATGCCAACCCGTCCGGTGTCCGCCAGGTGAGCAACGTCGCGCTGACCGGCACGGGTGAGACCGCCGAAGCTGGCGTCGACTACGTGCTCGATCCGGTGCTGGCGCGCATCACCATCCTGGAAGGCAGCACCAAGCTGGCCAATGGCTCGACCCTCGCCGGTACCTACGACGTGGAGGCCAGTTCTCGCGAGCGGGTGATCAGTAAGGCCACCACCGTCGAAGGCTCGCTGCGATTCATCGCCAAGAACCCGACCGGCAAGAACATCGACTACTTCATGCCGTGGGTGAAGATCACCCCCAACGGTGACTTCGCGCTGAAGAGCGATGAGTGGCAGCAGCTGCCTTTCACCCTGGAAATCCTCAAGAAGGGTTCCCTGGAGGCTATCTACTGCGACGGCCGCCCTTACGTTCCGGCCCCGTAAGGAGCAGCACCCATGGGACTTCTGGACCTGAAAATCCCGACGGCCCAAGTTGAGACCCCCGGCGGCAGCTTTGCCGTTCGGGGGCTTTCGCTTGAGGACTTCGTGAATCTGCATCACGAACACACCGCCGAGTTCGGATCGGTGTTCGACCAATTCCGCACCTGGGCATCGAGCGAAGGAGATGACCTGCCGCCGCTGGACCAGTTCTGCGCCAAGTTGCTGTACCAGGCTCCGATCCTTGCGGCGCGCGTCATCGCCAAGGGTGCGGACGAAGATTCTCCGGAGGGCCTGGCCATGGCTCGGCAGCTACCGCCGCTGACTCAGGCTGAGGCGCTGCAGGCGATCGGCCGGCTGACGTTCCGCTCCGAGGACGACGTAAAAAAGATGCTGGCGCTGGTGATCGCGCAGGTGAAAGCCCTGACGCAAGCGCTGCTGAAAAGCTCCCAATACCTCCCGACGCCCGAAGCTGGCTCTGGTCTTTTCGACCAGGAGTGAGCCTGTTGCTGGCCAATGGGCACACGAACGCCTGGCGATACCCGCTGGGCATGCTGCAGGACGAGGTGAGGCTGGTTCACCAGCGCCAGGACAAGCAGGCGGCCTGTGCGATGAGCGGCATGTACATGGCGGTGGCGGCGTTGCTCGATTCGAATGCCGTCCGGACTTTTAACGACAAGATCAAAGAGCTGACCCATGGCGAAGCGTGATGTTGAGCTGATCATCCGGGCGAAGAACGAGGCGACCAGCACCGTCGATGCCGTTGCCAAGTCCATGGCCGAGCTGGAGGAGCGTCAGAACACGCTCGGGACCAGCGCCAAGAAGACCGACGGCTTGCTCGGTCAGCTGGCGGACGAATTCGACAAGCTGAAAGCCGTCAGCGGAAGTGTCCAGGCACTCGACCGGCTGCAGGAGGCGGCGGCACGGGCTGGCGATGCGTTCGTGCGTCAGGCAACCGAGCTGGCCAAGTCGCGCGAGAGCTATACCGATCTGACCCGCTCGCAGCAAATGGTCGCCACTGCTGGCCAGAAGCTGCAGGCTGAGGTTGAGCAGTCAGCTGCGGCTCTCGCCAAGGAAGCCAAGGCGGCGTCAGAGACCAAGGCGCGGCTCAACGAATACGCGACGGCCCAGCGCAAGGCGGCGCGAGAAGCCGCGGCGGCCGAAGCGGCCCTGGCCAAGGCTCGCGCAAAGTACGCCGAGAAGCCGACCGCTGCTCGTGAAACCAAGCTGGTCGACGCCTCGCTGCGTGTGCAGCAGACGAAAAAGGCAGCCCGGGAAGCCGCGCTGGCCGAAGCCCAGCTGACCAGGGCGTATGCGGCCCAAAGTGCCCAGCTTCAGATCAACCGCACGGCGCACTCCACCGCGGCCCAATCGCTGAGCGAGCTGGAGAGCGCCGAGAAGAAGCTGGCGTCGGAGATCACGAAGACCGAGTCCGCCATTGCTCGGCAATCCGATGAGATGGTGCAGGCTCAGTCCGAGTACGCCGAGCTGACCCAAGTGATGAGCCGGGCAGAGCAGACCTTCCAGCAGACCGCCGCGGCGCAGGGTGTGCTTGGGCAGTCCTCGCAGCAGGTTGCCACTCAGCTGACCATTCTGAAGGCCCGCATGCAGGAGCTGCAGGCGGCCAGCAAGGGGGCGGGCAACCAATCGCGGCCCATGATCGATCCGGCTGCGCTGCGTGAATCGAACCTTGGTCTCCGTGAAGCCATGACCACCATCCGCGCTGCTGCCAACGAGGCGTCTCGCGGCGAGGTGAGCCTGCGGGAACTCGGGAATGCGGTAGATCAGGTCTCCCGCTCCGGAAAGCAGCTGGACGGCTTGCTCCGGGCAGTGGAAAAGCAGGACGCCGCGGTAACCAGCGCCCGGCAGGAGTGGGCCTCCGCACAGGCTGAGGTGAAGCGGCTGGCAGGTGCCATTCGCTCGGCAACACAACCGTCCGAGCAACTGGCTGCGGCGTTCGGCCGAGCCCAAGGGCGTGCACGGGCTGCGAAGGACGCATTCCTGCAGGAGAGCGCCGCTGCCGATGAATTGAGTACCGGGCTGCGCCAGGCTGGTCTGCAGCACAGCACGCTGGCCGATGCTCAGGCGCGCCTGAAGACGAGCATCGCCGCGAACAGTGCTGCGCTGACTCGCGGACGGGCAACCCTGATCGGCTACTCCGGTGGGGCAGACCGGGCGGCATCTGGCTCTCGCAATGCCGCTGGTGGTATCAGCTCGATCAAGCCTGCCGCGGCGGGCTCCGCATCCGGTCTGAAGAAGCTGGTCGGCGCCCTGGCTGAGGTGAATTCCGGAGGTCGCACGACGCTGTCCCTGACGCAGCGCTTGCGTGGGCAGCTGTTGTCGATGGCCGCTGCGGCTGGCGGTTTGTACGGCGTCCGCGATGCGCTTGGCGGGGTCGTCCAGGCTCAGCTGGAGATGGATGCGGTCCAGTCGCGCCTGTCCGTTGCCTTCGAAGGTGACCAGCAGAAGGTCCAGCGCGCTCTGGCGTTCACTGAGAAGACGGCCGATGAGCTCGGCCTGTCGTTCCGGACGCTGTCACTGCAGTATTCCAAGCTGGCCGCTGCTTCCCTCGGTACCAATCTCGAAGGCGAGAAAACCGAGGCCATCTTCCGCTCCATGGCTGAGGCGGCCCGTGTCCTGCGCCTGACCGATGACGAGGTCGCCGGTTCGTTCAAGGCCATGACCGACATCATGTCCAAGGGGACGATCCAGGCCGAAGAACTCAAGGGTCAGCTCGGCGACCGCTTCCCGGGTGCTGTGCAGATCATGGCCAAGGCACTCGGCATCGGCACCGCCGAACTCGCCAAGATGATGGAGCAGGGGCAGCTCACCAGCGACAAGCTCTACGAGTTCTCGCAGGAGATGGGTAAGCGCGTTGCGCCGGCACTGGCGGACGCAGTGGTCTCCGCTTCGGCGAAAATCGCTCGCCTGCAGAACGCCGTGTTCGAGACCCAGCTGGCCATCGCGAAGTCCGGTTTCCTCGATGAACTGAGCGAGGGTGTCGAGCATCTGACCGAAGCCTTGAATGATCCAGCAGTCCAGGAGGGCTTCAAGAAGCTCGGGCACTACCTCGGCGAGCTGATCAAGCTGGGCATCGTGCTGGTCGACAACATCGATGCGGTCGTCATGCTGCTCGGCGCCATGCTGGGCATCAAGGTTGCCGGTAGCCTGGCAGCCAGCTTCATCAGCATCAGCAAGGCCGCGAAAGGGCTGTATGGCACGCTCGGTTCAGTGGAGAAGGGGCTCGTCGCGCTGAAGGCGGCTTCCGCTGCTGCCGGCGGCGGGCTGAGCGGGATGCTCACCGTGCTCGGCAGGGGCGCTGCGTATGGCGGTCTGTATGGACTCATTGCGGCCGAAATCTACCTGATCGCTGACGCCGCCTACGACGCATATCAGGCCAACCAGAAGCTCGAAGGGCTGAAGAACCGGCAGGCTCAGCAACAAGCCAAGGCGGACCGGCAGCAGGCTGAAGCGCTCGCTGAGCTGAACAAGGTACGTGCGGCCGGCGGCAAGGAACAGCTCGGGATCGACCAGGCGGTGATCCGCTCGACCGAAGAGCTGATCGGCATGACCGATAAGGAGATCGACGCCTATCAGGACCTGCTGATTGCCCGGATGAAGGTCGTCGGTGCGACCCGGACTGCTGAGGAACTGAAGGGCAAGGAAAAGAACCTACAGCTCATCGCCCAGCTGAACTCCGAAGAGCGCCAACTGATGGCTGCGGTAGAGCAGAGCGCGGTCCTGGAACAAGCCCGGGCAGCAGCGGTGAAAGGTACGGCCGACGCCGTGGGTCAGGTGGCAGCGGCTTCCGAGGATGCCGGCGCCAAAGCTGACGCGCTGAAGCAGCGTCTCGATGCCGTGGCGCAGATGAACTTCGACAACTCCATCATCGCTCTGGAGAGAGTCCACAACGCCAAGATGGCAGCCCTGACGCTGAGCGGTGCTGACGAGCAGCAGCTACTCTCGGCCACGACTCAGTTCGAATCCCAGCGGCTGGACATCGTCCGTCAGTTCTCCTCGAAGCAACTGGAGCTGGTGCGGCAGGACACCGAGCGGCGTAAGCAGATTCTGGACACGAAGAAGCTCGACGATGCCGCCCGGGCTGAGGAGCTGAAGAAGATCGAGGACAACGCTTCGAAGGCGCGCATCCAGATCGTCCAGCAAGAGGTGCAGGCGGTCTCCTCGGCGCGTGAGCAGGCCCTGGGTCGGTACATGTCGGCATTGCAGCGGGTGGCCGACCTCGATCGCCGGATTGCTGACATCCGCCTGCAGGGTGAATTCCAGGTCGCCGATATCCGCCGTGGCGCGATGGCCGATCACCTTGCCTACCAGTCCCGTGCTCAAGAGATGAGCAAGCTCAACGGGCGGATTCAGGAAGAGATCGCACGCGGCAACTACGAGGTCGCAGAAGCCCTCGCGCAGCGGCAAATGAGCTTGGCTCAGTCGCTGAACCAGGAAGTGAAGAACGGCGAGAAGATTGTCGTCACCAAGGAGCAGGCTGCCCGCAATGCTGTAGCCGGCACGCAGAAGGCCAACGAGAACCTGATCAGCGTCCTGCAGAAGCGCAAGGAAATCGAGAAGGCTGAAGCCGAGGAGCAGAAGCGGCTCTATGAAAATCTGACCTCCACCCTGGAGAAGCTGAACAAGACGCTGGCTCGGGTATCGGGTGCCGAGGAGATCGACATCCCGCTCACGGTCGACGAGGCCAAGGCGAAGTCGGACCTGGATCGCACGATCGCCGATATGAAGGGGGTCGCCTTCGGCAGTAAGGTGGGCGTGCCGGTCAGCGCTGATACCCGCGACTACGTGGCCAAGTTCGACAGCGATGTCCTCTCGAAGGATGGCAGCCAGGTGCGGGTCGGCGTGTTCATGGAGGACGGGGCCTACAAGATCAAGGTCAACGAAATCCAGAACCAGAAGATCGTGGCCACCGCTCAGGTGGAGTTCTCGGGGTCCGACCTGCAGGCTGCCGTTGCCCGGGCCAAGCAGATCGTGGAAGGCGACTTCCCGAAGATGCAGCTGGCCTTCGACAGCGCCAAGACCTATGCCGAGTTCCAGCAGCTCAGCGAGGACGTGAAGCGCCAGCTGTCGGAGCAGAGCTTCGTCGTGTCCACCCAGTTCCAAGCGGAAACGGAAGAGGTGGACGCCATCATTCGCCGGTATGCCAGCGATGTCACCGAAGCCCCGGTTGCGTTTGACCCGGACACCACGGCGGCCGATCGTGCCCGGGCACAGATTGCCCAGCCGATCATCGTGCCGGTTCAGTACGTCGCCTCCGGCAAGCCGGTGTCCCGTGCCAACGGCGGTGTGATCAAGGTTCCCGGCTTCGCCTCGGGCGGTTCGCCTGGCGGCCTGATCCGCGGCCCCGGCACTGGCACCAGCGACAGCATCCTGGCTGCCGTGAGCAACCGCGAGTACATCGTCCGGGCCATGGCTGTGCGCAAGTACGGCACCGGCTTCCTCGACCAGCTGAACGCCGGCACGCTCAACCCTGACCGGCTCGCTGGTGCAATGGGGGGCGGAAGGGGCGGTGCTGCCGAAGGTGGTGACTCCATGTCGGTCAACCTGACCATCAACGGACGTGAGACCGGCCGGCTGTCTGGCAGCCGATCGAGCGTGCAGAACCTCGTCGATTCGCTACACGAAATCGCACGCCAGACCGGAGGGTAAGCCGTGAATACGCTGAAGTTGGGGGGCGTGACGCTCAACGCCCAGATGGTCTGGGAGGACAGATTCCGGTCGCAGAAAGTGGCCCAATCAGTGATCATCACGCTCGGAGGGACCCCCGTAACCTACAGCCAGTCGCTGGTGGCCGGGGAGAGCATCACTCTTGTTTCCCAGCGCGATCGCGGCTGGCTGACCGGGGCGATGGTGGAACAGATTGGCGAGCTCGCTGCCCTTGCAGGCGCCGTGTTCGAGCTGGAGATAAACGGGGTCGTGCGCCAGGTTGTATTCCGGCACCACGAGCCGCCGGCATTCTCAGCGGAGCCGTTCGTCCCGCGTTTCAACCAACAGTTGACTGACTACTTCACAGCCACGATCAAGCTGATGACCGTTTAAGGAGAGGCAGATGCCCATCACCCCGTCTGACATCAAGTGGTACAAGTCGCTGACCGTGGCAGACGCTGCGGCGAACGGCGGGCGCATGAGCAACGTGCAATCGCCCAGCGGCATCAAGAACAACATCCTGCCCGACATCACGCTGGCCGAGCGGAACGCCGGCATGACCCGCTACCGGAAGATGTTCATCAAGGTGGCAAACGGCGAGAACATCGCGCTGGCCAATGCCCGGGTGTTCCTGCAGCTGCCGACGCCGGGCGAGGACAGCGTTACCTTCTTCCCGGGCACCCAGCGCGACACCCAGGCGGCGATCACCGGTAGCGAGCGGCTGTACGGGGGTGGACGGCTGAACGCCAACGTGGCGGCTGGAGCGGTGACCGTGGCGGTTCTGACTGAAGGCGCCGCGCTGAACTGCATTCGATCTGGCGACACGATTCGGATCACTGACAAGTCGGGCGTGTCGGCCGCCGGTAACGAGGAGTTCCGGATCGCGACGGAGGTGACATACGCGGGCGATATCGCGACGCTTACCCTGGATGCACCTCTCGACCACGGCTACACGTCGGCAGCGGGTATGGTGGCGTCGGTGTACCTCGCGGGTGACGTGGAGACCGCGGTTTCCAGCCCGCAGGCGACCTCCGCAGCCGGCGGTGTCAGTGGGGCGATCGCCGGGGATAGTGTTGGCACTGTAGAGCAGGACTGGACGCTGACGTTTACCTCGGCGACTGCGTTCAACATCGTAGGGGACACCGCCGGTAATATCGGCTCAGGGAACGTCGGAGGGACCACCTCACCCATCAACCCCGCGTTCCCAGGTCGTCCGTACTTCTCGATCCCGGCGGGTTTCTTCACCGGTACGTTCGCAGCCGGCGACACGGTCACATTCACGACTTCGCCCGCGGCCATCCCACTTTGGTACAGGCAGATCGTCCCGGCCGGGGCGTCGGCCATCTCCGGTAACCGGGTCATCGTTGGGCTGGACGGCGAGAGCGCATGATTCAAACCAGCCTCAACGCCGGCTTTGCGGCTCCAGCTGGGCCGCTTCGGCTTCAGTATGTGAAGGAGGACAACCTGCTTCCATCGGAAGTGGCCGCTGCGGAGAGGACGCAAGACAACATCAACGCTGGGTGCTACGTGGTGCCGGAACGCACTCTGACCGAAGCAGAGGAGCGCGCCCGGGACGAACTGCTTCATCACCATGACCAGCTGGCTTGGCCCATTCGTAAGCTGCGGCTATATCCGGCTGATGCCGCGGTGCTCCGCTGCAACTACGGCGCGGTTCGCCCATTACACCGGGTGCAGGAGGCGGTCGATGAGATCGTAGTGTTCGCCGGTTCCGACCAGGTTCAGCTTGAGAGCGTCGGCGACCCGTCTGCGATCACCATCATCGGCCGAGCCTATGACGAGACCGGGGCGGAAGTCGAAGACCCTCAGCTTGTCTACCGCGGCGCTGGTGTCATCACTTGCGATCGGAAGCTGTTCGCCCGCGTGGCCGCAACCTATCAGACCGAGTACCGGGTTATCGAGCTGACGGTCGTCCCGACGGGCGAAAACTTCGAGGTGCAGGTGATCGCATTCCAAGGTGGAGAGACCGCCTCGACGCTCGTGCCCTACGAGATGTTGGAGTTCGACACCGGCCAGGTCGCTGGCGTGAATTGCGGCGGCGGGCTGAATGCTGGGCAGGAGCCGGTGAACGCGCCGCCGCCAGCTGCTCGCTACGAAATGCTCAGCATGAGCCACGGCGCGAAAGTCGAGAAGGACGCCGAGCTGCAGGTGACCATGACCTTCCGCAATATCAATGCGGTGGCAGGTACCGGTGCCGTGAAATTTGGCCTTCAGTACGGACCGTCGGTCAGCGGGGTGTTCAACTGCGATGCCAACGGCGTGGCGTCGATCAATCTGAGTCTGAGCCCGGACAAGGTCGGTACGTTCGCCACTTTCGGCGAGATCATCGGGGACTTTTTCTCGCAGCAGCGGGGGAGGGTCGAAGTCACTGATCCTGATGCTGAACCTGCAATCTGGCGCGAGGTGTCCCGTGAGATGACCGACATCGACGTGGATGGAGTGGGGATCAAGCGGATTGAGAAGGTCACGTTTGATCTCGACGGAACCGGTGAGCTGGTAACCCTGGCGTTCGATAACACCGAGGTCCAGTGATGGGTATCGTCGAAGGACCGTTCCGGTTCATTGTCTCGATCACCAAGGCACCACTATTTCCCCTATTTCCCCGACTGGGTTCACCGTCTCTACCGGTGACGTTGAACCAGTATGTGTTCAGTCGCTGGGACAGTCAGTCAGGGCAGGCACTCAATGTGTTTTATGCGAGCGAAGTCACGGTTGAGGCTGCGACAGATACATCAAGGGTCCTGCAGCTCAAACACTACACCCAACCAAACGCGGGAATTGTCCGGCAAACATCCAACCTTTATGACGTGAGCGAGGAGACTGTCGAGTTAGCTCCTCCTGCTGTTGGCCACCGGACATGCGACCTACTGACCGACTTCAATAACGATGCACCCACGGCCGGGGCGTTCTGGACCTACACGGTCAATGTGGTGCCAGCTCAAACCATGGCCGTCTCCTATGATCTGATCGGGGCTGGCGGGGCGCGAGTTCCCGGCCTGATCGGGTTCTATTACGGTGGAGGGACCGTAGTAGCGGTGGTGGATGGGGACACACCGCCTGACTACTCCGCTCGCGTGATTCAGGTGACAGCGAATGCTTCGTGGACTCAGGTCACCGACCAGGTCGTTCCGGTGAGCAAAGCCTACTTCTATGAAGAAACTCAGAATCAGAAGGTGGTAAACGGCTACTGGCAGAACGACGGTGCACCTACCGTCGTCAGCGACACGTACCGCGAGGTCTACGGGGCGATCCAGCAATCGCTACTTGATCAGATCGCCTTGCCGCCGTCCTATGACGTGCTGGGGGCGGCGTATACCTACGAGTCGCGCGGCAATGCTGTCCCCGGAGCTCTCGAAGGGACGGGTGCTGAGCCTGACCCAACCGTCATGCTGGAGCTCGGGCTAACCCTCGATTCGTATCGGGCAAATAGCCAAGCGGTACTCAAGTCGTTCGCCTTCGTGGTTCTCACGGTAGACATCAGCGCCTCGGCCGGTGACTTGCTCGTCGCGGTCAAAAAATTGTCCATCAAGACCAATGGTTACGCGGTGGACCCGCTGAATGGACCAGTGAACGGGGCTGGCTCACCCAATGCCGGTATCGCAAACCGTACCCCTACACAAAGTTTGGGCGCGATGGGGCAGAGCTGGAGCGGAAGTGGGTTTGCGGCCGAAAGCTCTACTTCGGTGAGGATTGGGACCGGTCACAGCCTTGGCGCAATCTGGGTCAAGGACACTCCATTGGGCTCAGCGCTTAGCGCCGAGCTGGACGGTCAAGAGGTCACGCTAATCGATTTCGAGCTCTCGGAAGCCGATCTGCAAGCTCGATATGACTCAGGGATGCCGGGGCCAACCCTGTATACAGCTGTGCACGCTGGCAGCTCAGGTCCGAAGCGAACCTACAGCGGCCCAAGCACCTACGTGGTACGAGGGGACTTCCTTGATTTCATAGCTTCCTGAGTGCCCCCATAGCGTTGAGTGCACGAATCGGTCGATCCCGTTTCAGCTTGCTGCGATTCTACTAACGGTGGAAAATCCAACCAAAGAATCAACTGCGGAGCCGGTAGATGGCCCAGCTAATGACAAAGCCCATGATGCACCGCGCGATTCAGGCCGGGGCCACGAACCACTGGCGCTACGACCAGGGTGCCCTCGCGAATGCAGTCGGTGAAGGGGTGGAGCTGGCGGCATCCGGTTCGCTCGGTCAGCAGCCTGGGTTCCCAACGCCATGGGAGCCTGACGGCGGCTACCTGGACGTGAACGCCTACCTCTACACCCCTGCCGACACTCGCTTAGACGATCAGTTCTCAGTATTCGGGCAGTTCACGGTCTACCCCCAGTCAGCTCAGGCCGGCACCCCGCGACGCACGCTCCTATCAGTTCTGTATACCGACGGTGTTTCCGAAGGTGGCGATCTGCGCGAGATCAGCGTCAGCGTACAACGATCGAGCACGTCGGGAATGCAGGCGGTGATAACTCACTACTTTCCCGATATCGGTCCCGTGAACATCACACATGACCTCGGTCCGGCGGACATGGTGCTGACGGTGTACGCCTGCATCCAAAGCACCCCAACCGGTGCGAGGGTCATCCTCCTGACCCCAGGGCGCACTCCGATCATGGAGGACATAGACCAGGTTGGCGCCCCGTTGCTACCTGGGTTTTGCGGTGCCCCGGTTACCACGACCATCGGGTATGCCTACCCATTCGGCAGCTGGTCCCGCGAGCGCAATTTCGTTGTCGTGTTCTCCAATCTATGCACCTTCTCGCGGCAGGTGACGCTCGCCGAGCTGTTCGGTTGGTCCCGCCTGATGGAACTCGGGCAGTCATCGGATGGGATTCTGCTTCCGGAAAACAACGCGCGTTCTGCAATTTCCGCAGGCTACGGGCTGGCGGCTGAAGACACCCTGCTGACGCTAGGGGACGACGCTGCGAAATTCTCGGTACCCGGACCCTTCGAAGAAGGACGGGTGACGCTGGTCGCCCCCACCGACTCCAGCGATTTTGAGGTCTGCGCCTTGGTGGCCAACGACTTCAATCAGCTTGAGCTTCGGCGCGGCGAGGAGGGTACGGTCGCTAAGCAGTGGCCGGCCGGCACCCTGGTGCGCGGGTTCTTGACCAATGACCAGCTTCGGCCCAACCCACTGGTTCTACCTCGTTACAGCTCCGCTCGGAAGTACACGGGCTATGGCGTGCCATGGGTCGCGGTCACTGATGCGCCGGACTTCGCCGGCCAGATCGCCACATTGGTCACGAGCATCGATGGCCTCGCCCAGTCGCTAAACATCACGAACGGGGAGGTGGTTCTACTCAAGAACAAGAACGCAAATTTGACCTCACGGATCGTCGAGCTGGAAGCGCGGCCGAGCAGAGAGGATTACGACGCGCTTGCGGCAGAGATCGCCGCGCTGAAGCTGCGAGTCAAGGCGCTGGAAGGTGGCGATGTCTCAGACGAGTTTCTGCTGGTCGATGCCCAAGGCAATGTCCTGACTGACGCTAACGGTACAGCACTGTCCGCGCCTGGTTCGCTGAGTCCCATCACCTTGGTGGATGCCGCAGGTGACGTGCTGGTGGATGCCAATGGCGTGCCGCTGGAAGGGCAAGACATGCGTTTGGTCGACAGTGGTGGAACAGACCTGGTCGACACCGATGGTGCACAGCTCATCGCCGCCTGAGCGATGACCCCTAAATCGAAGTAGCAACGCCCAGTTCGGCCCCCGGACTGCCAACCCCGTAGAAAGGAGAAACACGATGCCTGTTCAACACACCGCCTCTGGCCCGGGGGCTCCGACATCCGCGCCGCCGAGCATTGGTGCTCACTACACCGATACCAGTACGGGCGATCAATACCTGGCAAAAGGTACCGCCTCGGTGGCTGATTGGGTCAAGCAAGGTGCTGGTCCAGAGGTGCGTTTCTACCGGACCGACTGGACCGACATCTCGTTCAACGGGCCGCCGCGCGGCTTCCTGGCAGCTGCCGAGTCGATCGATGCCGTTATCGGTGTCGGCTACGGCCTGATCAAGACCACAAGCGGCTTCGACCGGAAGGAGATCATTGGCACCGGAACGCAGTTCACGGCAGTGGCTTGGTCTGACAGTCTCGGCAAAGGCGTCGCGATGGCGTCCGTCTATGACGATGGTTCGGCGAGCAATCTCGCTGTGCCCTACACCTCTAGCAGCGATGGTGAGACCTGGACCGCCGGGACCATGACCACGTTCTACGTATCGGACGGCGCTCTGGTCTGGGCGGAAGGCATCGGGAAGTTTGTGGCCGGCATTCAAACCAATGGCAATGCCGACTATGGCTATGCCTACAGCTCTGACGGTGTGAACTGGGATACCGTTGCTGGAGGTACCGGTTCCGGCATCTTCCGGATGCGCTGGATCGAGCAGCTGGGCCTGCTGGTGGCCATGCGATACGCGAGCGGCGCTCTCGAAGTAATCACCAGCCCTGATGCCCAAGTCTGGACGGTAGCTGCGTCGATCACTGCCGCCAGCACCACTCTTGCGGATATCGCATGGTCTCCCGCGCTAGGTCGCGCTCTCATCTCCACACACGCAGGCGAGGCGTATTACTGCGACACCGAAACTCTCGGCACCTGGACGAAGCTCACAATCCCGAGCGGAGGGTCCGGTGGAAACATGCTTTGGATCGACGAGCTCTCCGCTTTCGTTGGCGTGGGGAATGCCGGAGACGGTAAACGCCAGGGTCTCGTGAGTCGTGACGGCAAGTCGGTGGAGGAGCGAGTAGGGGGCGGCAGCACAGCCGCTTACACCTCACTGGTCTGGTCCGCCGCGCACAAGACTCTGTTTGCAGGTGCATCCAGCTACTTGGGTACTGGCGTGCCGCTGGTGGTTGCCGTCCCTTGATTCGCACCTAAAGCCCCCAGCATCGGGGGCTTTCTGCCAGAACAATGATCGGCGTTTGCCGACTCCCTTTGAGAAGCGGACATGGAACTGAACCGACACGGCCTCAATGAGGTAGGTCTGAACGAAGCAACCGCCGATGGCGGTGGCCGTGTCGTCGCAGAGTTCGACTCATCCTTTTCGCTGCGTGAGCTGATCGCTGCGCAGCACGATGCACCCTTCGAGATTGGGCCGAAGGTTCGCCAGCAGCATGAGTCCCGTTGGGGGTTGCGCGTCTTGGTTGCGCATGCTGCACCTTTCGGCAGCCGCATCGCTCCGGTTTATCACGCGGCCGAGTTCACGCTGGTCGCTCGCCTGCAGGCGCAACACGAGGCCGAGCTAGACCTGCAGCTACGGCAGCCGGTGTCGGCCCAACACGAGGCGATGTGGGCTACCCGTGTCGTCACCCAGCACGAGACGAGCTGGCGGGCGGCCCACGCTGTATCCGCTCAGCACGTCGCGCCGTGGTCGTCTTCCGTCCCGGTTGCCGTCGAGCACGACGCGACGTTTGACCTGCTTGCCTATGTGCCGGTGGCGACTCAGCACCGCGCGTCCTTCGACGCAGAGGCATCCTCAGTCATCAATATCTCCGGCAATCCGCACGTCGAGATGGGCGGGCGGCAGATCGCAATTTCCGGCGCCGACCTGGCGTTCGACGAGGGCGGTTTCGCCTGGACATCGAGCATCGAGCTGGCGCAGGTCGGCGATTACCAAGCCTTCCGGCGCAACGATCCGTTCACGGTGGTGCTGTTCGGCGACCGGTATGAGTTCATCGTCGACTCGAAGTCGCTGAGCCGGGACCGGCCGGCCGGCGTGAGCATGGTCATCTCTGGCGTCTCGCCGGTTGCAATGCTCGACAGTGGCCCTGACCGGGCTGCCGAGATCACCAAGACCTGGACTGCGCCGGTTAATGCTAGCGACGTGGTGCGCGAGTTGGCCGGCGATATCCCGGTGGACTGGCAGATCATCGACTGGCTCATCCCGGCTCACCGGCTGGGCGTCAGCAACGCATCGCCGATCGGTGTGATTCAGCAGGTAGCTCAAGCTGCCGGCGGCGTGGCCGAGGCGAAGCAGGACGGCTCGCTGCTGATCCGGCCGGCGTTCCCGGTGTCGGTGCCCAATTGGGGCAAGGAGCCCTCCGATCACGTCTTCACCGATGCCGCGGACAACCTGTCGGTTCGGGAAGGCGTCGTCGCGGCTGCCGTGTTCGATCGCTTTTACCTCACCGATGCCGCGGCCACGGCAAGCAGTGATCGCGTCGAGTGGGCGCCGGAGGAGGGCGATGCTCACCGCGGCAGGCTGCTGGTCTACCCGGGCAACTGGCGCACCAATCTGGCCGTCACCTCGACCCGTAGCGGTGTGGTGCTCGGCCCGGTCGGCATCGTCACCCGCGAGGAGGAGGAGACCATCGAGATTCGCCAGGGGACCGGCAATACGCAGTACCCGATCGACGCCATCCTCGAAACCGAGTGGCTGGATCGCAATCTGGGCGGCGTGTCCGCGGCCCCGTATACCAACGAGATCAGTGCGGCCGGCGCGGGTGGCTACAGCCTGCTGCGCATCCGCTACCGGACGAAAGCGATCGTCTACAACGCCGAATATGCCGCCGAAGGCATGGCTCAATTCCTGGTTGAGGAGCTGTAATGGCAGTCACCGCTTCCATCGTTGTCGCGTTCGGCCAGGCCGCGCAGGACGACGCAATTCTGATGGCTGAAATCGACACGCGCCCGACTGTCGAAGGTGGCCTGAATAACGGTCGCACGCAGTTCATGCCGGGCGACTCCGTGGCGTACCTGATCTACAAGCACAAGGTCCTGAATACCGAGCACCGCCCCAGCGCTGGAACCGTGTCGCGCGTCGGCAGTGGTCAACGGCAGGTGGAGGAGATGGTCACCTTCCTCGATGTGGTCGACGGCAACGTCCAGTACCCCATCCATACCCTCGACAGCTTCGAGTGGCTGGGTAACCAGCTCGGGCCGATCTCTGCCGGCGGCGGGCAGGCGATCCGGGCGGCAAGCCAAGGCGTCGGGGTGGCCATCGTCCGGTACACCACCAAGTTCGATATCTGGCGGCTGAACTCGCCGGCTGAAATCAACGGGCGGGACTCCTTCAGCATCGCCGTCCTGATCACCGGAGACTGACATGCCTGAAGCCTATGTGCAGCGTGGGGAGGGTCTGAGCCAGGGCGCGGACATCGTCGATCCGCTCATGTCGACGCCGCTGGTGCTGCTTGAGCGCGGGCGCGCGGAGATCGACAAGGCCAGCGGGCTGCAGAAGGTCCAGCTCACCTGTCGATACCGCGGCGGCGTGAGGACCGGGCAGCTCGCCGAGGTACACGACAGCCTGCAGGGCGAGACTTATTACGGCAAGCTGGTCGGTGTGGCCTACAAGGTCCGCGGCGTGAGCGTGCTGCTGGAAATCACCATGCTGAGGAAGCCCGCATGATCAACCAAGCCCTCGCAGCGCTCCGTGATCTGCTGGCGCCATCGACAGCCAACATCACCGGATTGGTCACAGCAGCGTCGGCCGGGCAGTATTCGGTCGCGACGAAGAAGGGGACCCGCTCGTACCCAGCGGCGCCAGGTCTGACACCCTTGGTTGGCCAGCGGGTGATCCTCCAGACCGGCATGATCAGTCAGGTTGTGAGCGCGGCCGAGCAGGCGCCGACGTTCTACGTCTGATCCAACTGTCAGTTGACAATTCAATAATCGGGTGAACCGGATTGTTCAGTCCGGTAACCTTCGGGCAACTGAAGCGTGAGCTGCCGAGACTGCCCTATGGAGCGAACCACCCAAGCCACCAATGCCCTGGTGGCAACCTCGATCACCTTGTGGGGGATCGCCACCGGTCTGAGTTACGAAGTCCTTCTCGCGGGCTTTGCCGGCGGCCTGGTCTCTCTCTCGTTCCTCCCTCCCATGGGCATCTGGCGTCGAATCTGGACGCCGGTCACCGCCACTCTCACCGCGGGCTACACCGCCCCGATCGCAGCTCACTACCTTGCCTCGATGCTGTCCGGGATCGACATGCTTGCCTCGCTCGTCTTCTCGGCGTTTTGCCTGGGCCTGGCCGCGCAATTCCTGATCCCGATCGCGATCAAACGAGCACAGAAGAAGGCTGAAACCATCGGGGAGCCCCAGCCATGACATTGGATTCCGCCCTGATCCTATTCAACTCTGCCGCGGCCATCGTGGCGCTCTGGTCGTCGATCTGCGCGACCAACCACATGAGTCGCAAGACCCCACTGGCGATCCGCCTGGCGTTCATTCTGATCGGTGTCGGGGCTGCTGCAGCGCTGCTGGCGCCCGGCTACCTGGGGCGCGCTCCGACGAACGCGGAGTTGTTGCTGGTGACAGGTGTGGCGCTGCTGGCCGTAGCCGACCGTCGTCGTCGGCACAGCCGCAGGTTGGGAAGGGAAGTCAGGAGCTGATTTTCCGCTTCCTTAGATATTGAAGTCACTTGCGACTAATTGGCTACGCTGAGTATGCAGTGGGCTCTGTGGTCGCGCCGGCAAGTCGACGACATACGAGAGGGTGACATTATGGAAAGCCAAGGTCTGATGAATGCGGCAAAGGCACTTCAGGAATCCGAGTTGGCGTGGGTGCCGCAGTTCTTGAGTGAGTTCAAGGGGGATGCAGAAGCGCTCAAGAAGTTTGACAGTGCCCCCGAGGAATACATCCGATCGCGAGGTTACGACCTCCCTGATGGATTCCACGTTCATTACATTGACGAGAACGGCGAATACCACCCACGAGAAGATAATCTGTCCCCGGGAGACTCCGGGTTTCGCTTGGAGGCCCGGGTTGATCATGGGAACGTGGCCCTAGGCATTTGCATCTATTGCCCGGATAGCTGCAACAAGTAGGGAGTCGAGCGCCCCCCTGAGGCTTGATACCTAAATTCCATCACACGCCAAGATGACATGTTGTATCCACCCCCGCCTCAGATCGGGCCTTTGCCCAAACCGGCAATAGACGGCAAGGTGGATACACTAGGGCCTTCCTCACTAGATTCAGTCGACCAACAGAATACCTCGCTCGGTTCGAGCGGCGGCCCGTAAGCCCACGGGCTCATGTCCAGGTACTCGGGGTATTCGTCCAACGGGCGGTGCCAGCCGGTGACCATCTCTTCTTCCGTGGCCTGCGGGATGCCGTATCGCCAGTCGCTCGCATGGCTGATGCAGCCCGGGCAGTTCTCCGGCTCGACCGGTAAGCTGTGACCAAGGTCGATGTACACATGCTCCTGCCAGGTTTCACCCTTGCACCATGGGCAGACCCCGACCTTCACAGCACACCTCGATCGGACTTCTTCAGATTCGAGATCGCGTTCTTGTGAGCACGACGGTCGCTCGGTGATCCGCCGAAGAACACCGGCCGGCGACCGGGCTTCGAGAATTTCAGGTGCCCGCCACCGGTCCACTGATGAACGTAGCCCAGGGTCGCCGCGAACTCGACGACGCGGGTAACGCTGTCGTTGCGTCGAAGCCTAGACATGGGCCACCTCCGGCTCGGCGCCCTGGTACTCGGCCCACCACTGACGGAACTCGCTGAAGCGGTAGTAGTTCTTCCGACCACCCGTGGTGAGCGCCGGCTTGGGTATCGCGACCTTCGACGCCGACATGTGTCCCTGCAGCTGGAGTCGAGTCATGCCCAGGGCGGTGGCGATCTCGCAGAAGGTGCGCAGCGGTTCGCGGACCGTGCCTAGGTTGGACCGACAGGTGTACATCGATTGCAGCTTCATTCGTCACTCCTATGACTTGGTGCTATCAACCTGATGGCTATCCTAATCAACCAATAGTTGAATGGTCAAGCGCGCGGGTTGCTTCGGTGGCCCGGAGAATTGATCGGATTTTTCCCAGCTCACGGGCGGCCACTTCACGCGAACGCTCGCGCTTACCCCCACTGCAGTAGGGCCTACCGTCCCAGGGCTCCCACGAAAGCCCGCATGCAGGGCATTCGAGATCACCGATCCGGTTCCGGGTTGGGGCAGGACAGGGCATATTCGCCTCCGTTTCGATATTCAACTGATGGCACGTTATGCAACTTATAGTTGAATCGCTAAGCGCACGCAATGCCCAGGTCGTTCAGAATCGACGAATTCCGGTGGATTCCTGATTGGTAAGAATTTGGTAAACGAAACGAGGGGGTGCGCTACAGGCTACGGATGACGGGGCTTCTAAGAATTAGCGCGACAATCCATCATGGGTGCAATACTAAACCGCCGATCTACTGCAGGCCGCGTGGTTGCTGGTGTTGAGGCAGTTTTCATCAAATTGACATCGGTTGTATTTTAGTTGAATATCCCAACTTACCAGTGGAATCCTGTGCATTTCTGATTCTGCTTGGTAAAATTTACCGAGGTGGTGGAAATTTTTACCAATTAGGGACGAGGGTTACCAACATGGCCACGATCAGAACGCGCAAGAACCGGGATGGGAAGGTGATGTACACCGCCCAAATTCGGATCAACAAGGACGGGGTGCAAGTCTATCAGGAGAGCCAGAGCTTCGAGCGAAAGAAGGCCGCCGAGGTCTGGGCGAAGCGCCGCGAGACGGAGCTGAATGCTCCTGGTGCGATCGAGCGGATGAAGACTTCGACCACGACGCTCTCGGACATCATCGAGCAGTATCTGGAGGAAGTTGGTAAAGCCAGGCCGCTCGGTAAAACGAAGGAAGCGACGCTGCGCTGGATCGGCCGGAGCTACCTCGGTCAGCTCACTGACGTGGAGATCACCAGTCAGGCGCTCGTTGACTACGCCCTTTGGCGGATGGAGGAGGAGGGTGGCGCCGTGAAGCCGCAGACGGCGGGTAATGACCTGGCCCACCTCGGTTCCGTCCTGTCACTCGCTAATGCCGCCTGGGGCTACGAGATCGACCCCACCGTGATGATGCGCGCCAGGATGGTGCTGAAGGGGCTCGGTTACAAGATGAAGAGTCGGGAGCGCGATCGCCGGCCGGAGCTGGACGAGCTTGACCGGTTGATGACGATGTTCTGCCGCAGCCATGCTTCCCGGCCCAGCTCTATGCCCATGGCGAAGATCGTAGCTTTCGCGCTGTTCAGCACTCGCCGGCAGGAGGAGATCGTCCGCATCCGGTGGTCCGATCTGGACGAGAAGCGCCAGGCCGTGCTGGTGCGTGACATGAAGAACCCTGGTGACAAGTGGGGCAACAACGTGTGGTGCCACCTTCCGGACGAGGCGTGGGCAATCATCCATAGCATGCCGCGGGTCTACGATGAGATTTTCCCCTACACGGTCGACGCCATTCAGGGGGCTTGGATTCGCGGGTGCAAGATGGCGCTGATTGAGGACCTGAACTTTCACGATCTTCGCCATGAGGGCGTGAGCCGACTGTTCGAGATGGACTGGGATATCCCGCGCGTTGCGTCGGTGTCCGGTCACCGCAACTGGAACTCGATGCGGCGCTACACCCACTTGCACGGACGGGGTGATAAGTACGCGGGCTGGCAATGGCTGCCGAAGGTGTTGGAGGCGAAAGCGGTGTTCGGCGAGTGGGTGGACCGCAAGAAGAGGTCAGCGAAGGCGGCGGCCGTTTAGCTGGGCCTCTTCCTTCACCGCCGCCGCGTGACGCTCGTCGATGTACTTGGCCAGGTCGGTGAGGAAGATTCCCTTGGCACTCTTCTGCGTGCCGGCTTCCATCCGGGTGATCGGAATCTGGATGGTGCCGGCGTTCGCCTTGCGCTGGAACTGGTCGACGGTGAGGTGACGGAAGTAATCCTCGCACACTCGGTCGAGCGGGATGACGGCGAGTCCGTTGTACTGAGCCATCAGCAGAAACAGCGTGTTCATTACGGCTTGAACCCCAAGTACGAAATTGCAGTTGGCGCAGTATATTCAACCATCAGTTGAATTGGCAACCACGCTTAGCCTGGAATCCCCTTGTTCGGTGGCAGCTCACCCTTGATACGACGGGCGCTATAGTCGATCTGGAACCAGCCTCCGCAGCGGCAGGTGTACTGTTCCCCTTGGACATCCTCAAGGTCGTCGCCGTCGATGCCGATGATGTCCTGGCAGTGTGGGCAGCGGCAGATCAGGCTTCGGTCGGTGTCGCGGGCGACGTGGTGTACGTCGTAGATGTATTCGTCAGCCATTGGTGGGCTCCTGGCAATGTAGGGGACCGGCGTCAGGCTCGTAGCCTTCACCGATCACGTCGAGGTTTTCGCAGTGGCGGATGGTTGAATATCCATCACCGACCAGATCACCGCCGCACGTCTGACAGACGCCGCCGTTGTCAGGTCCGTTCAGACTTTCGCCGTAGGCTGCCATCGCTTGCTGGGCGGCCTGCAGCGTTGGCTCGGCGCCACCCGGCAGTGCAGCCTCGTCGTACCAGACGAACACACCCTCAGCGAACTGGTCGATGTGAGGCGCGACGCGATTGGGGTACGGCTGCGCGATGGGGGCGGCGTACAAGTTGTGCTTACCTGAATCGAGCAGCTCAATCCCGTGGAACTCATACGGCCCTTCGTGCCGATCTTTCACCTCGACCCACGCCACCGGCCGCTGCTCGGTCTGCGCGATGGGGGCGGCGTAGAGTGGTCTATGAGGCCACCAATCAAGACCTTTACCGTTTGTCCAGGTCGAATAGCCGACAATTTCACCGGAATCATTGACGGTAGGCTTTTTGTGTTGCCATTCCACCGGCCGCTGCTCGGTCTGCGCGGGGCGTGCGATGCGTTCCAGTGTGTACATCACCGCCGCCTCTGC